>Ga0081539_10000044_pt1 | contig 284021 bp, 275 predicted proteins | sample TabmetS4T2R2_FD_71023 | JGI IMG/M metagenome (GOLD analysis project Ga0081539, IMG submission 71023) | Tabebuia heterophylla rhizosphere microbial communities from the University of Puerto Rico - S4T2R2 | ecosystem: Host-associated > Plants > Roots > Rhizosphere ...
GAGGGGGTTTGGGGGAAGCCGTAGGGGTCCCCAATCAAGCGGCGTTGGGATCGAGGCGCGCCACGATTCACTCGGGGCGCGCCGAGCGAAAGAGGGGGTTTGGGGGAAGCCGTAGGGGTCCCCAATCAAGCGGCGTTGGGATCGAGGCGCGCCACGATTCACTCGGGGCGCGCCGAGCGAAAGAGGGGGTTTGGGGGAAGCCGTAGGGGTCCCCCAATTCTATGGACGAGTTCGAGCTCTGGTTCGACAAGGGCGTGACGGACGGGCTGCCGGTCGTGCCGCCCACGCGCGAGCGCGTGGAGGCGATGCTCGCGGCAATCCGCCGTGCACGCGACGAACTGCTCGGCGAGATGCCGCCGAACTACGGCCGCGTGACCATCGAAAAGGTCGCCATCAACGCGGTGATGGCCGGGTGCCGTCCCGAGTACCTGCCCGTGGTGATCGCGGCCGCCGAATGCGCGTGCGATCCCGCGTTCAATCTGCACGGCGTCGCGACGTCCACACACTTCTCCGCGCCGCTCATCGTCGTCCACGGCCCTGTGCGTGGACACATCCGCCTGAATTCCTCGTTCGGCGTCTTCGGGCCCGGATATCGCGCCAACGCGACGATCGGGCGCGCCCTCCGACTCCTGATGATCAACATTGGCGGCACGCGACCAGGGGAGCTCTCGATGTCGACGTTCGGCCATCCCGGGCGCTATACGTACTGCATCGGTGAGCACGAGGAAGCCAGCCCGTGGCCGGCCTATCACGTCGCGCGGGGCCTGCCGCCGGGCTCGAGCGCCATCACGCTGTTCGCCGGCGAGGCGCCGCACGGCATCTCCGATCACGCCAGCCGGACGGCCAAGAGCCTCGCCGGCTCACTCGGCTGGTCCATGGCGGGACTCTGGAACAGCAAGCACTTCCCGCTGTACTCGCATACGATGCTGCTCATCGGTCCTGAGCACGCCCGCACATTCGCCGACGACGGCTGGAGCCGCGACGATCTCGCGCGCTATCTCTACGAAACGATTCGCGTTCCGTATCGAACCCTGCTGCCCGACGATACGCACGGCGAGGGCACCAACCTCCGCTTCGGCAAGCACCCTCCCGCGCCGGACACCCCCGTCAGTAAGTTCCCCGGTGTCGGAGAACTTCACATCCTCGTCGCCGGCGGCACGGCCGGGCGCTTCTCGATGGCCATCCCCGGCTGGCTCGGTACCCGGAATGGTTCGCAGCCCTTGACGCGCTTGGTAGACTGACTGTGACGAACTACGCCGCCCCGCCAGAATTCGATTGACAGGTCTCCTGCCTCATGTAATTCTTGCCGCGGTTTTAGGTCACAGGAGTCGTGAGATTGACGAATCGAGACACACGCCGCGCGAACCCAACGTCGCGCGGCGTTTTTGTTTTTGTAGCTTGCCTGCCAATACCGGCAGGCGACCCCGCGATTCCCGCGGGCGCACGCAGGGGCTGAAGACCCCCGAAGAGAGAGGTCAGAAGGAATGGCACAGGGACAGGTGAAGTGGTTCAACGATGCGAAGGGTTACGGGTTCATCACGCAGGAAGGTGGCGAAGATGTCTTCGTCCACTACAGCGCCATCCAGGCTCAGGGTTTCAAGTCCCTGGCCGAAGGTGACCGGGTCGAGTTCGAGGTGACCCGCGGCCCGAAGGGTCTTCAGGCAGCGAACGTCCGCAAGGTTTAGCGCCTACCCCTGTCGCTTCCGCCCGGGCCCGCCGACGGGCCCGGGTGCTCTTCGAAGTACCCCGCCAGGTAGAAGCCGCAGATCAAACCAAAGAAAGGCAATTCGAAACTCATGATCCGCTCGTTCAACGAAATGCATCTCAGCGCGCCCATGCTCGACGCCATCGCGCGCGCCGGCTACACGACGCCGACGCCGATCCAGGCGCGCGCCATCGGCATCGCACTCGAAGGCCGAGACCTCATCGGCTGCGCGCAGACCGGTACCGGCAAGACGGCCGCGTTCGCCATTCCCACGATCGAGCGCCTGTGCGCGACGCGCCCGGCCGCGGCGGCGCGCACGCTCGTGTTGGCGCCCACGCGCGAGCTCGCGCTGCAGATCGCCGAGACGTTTGCGCTGCTCGGCAGCGCGCGGGGCCTGCGCACGGTGACGCTCATCGGCGGCGAGGCGATGGGGCCGCAGCTCGCGGCCCTCGCGCGGCGCCCGGACATCATCGTGGCGACGCCGGGACGTCTCATCGATCATCTCGAGCGCCGCTCGGCGACGCTCGCCTCCGTGCGCATCGTCGTGCTCGACGAGGCCGACCGCATGCTCGACATGGGATTCGAGCCGCAAGTGACGCGCGTCCTGGCGCTCACGCCGCTCGATCGCCAGACGCTGTGCTTCTCGGCGACCATGCCCGAGGGCGTCGAGCGGCTGGTCCGCCGCCACCTGTCGCGGCCGGAGCGCGTGGAGGTCGGCGCCATGGCGAAGCCCGTGGCCGCCGTCACGCAGCGCCTGTACACGACCGATAGCCACGAGAAGACGCCGCTGCTGCTGCGCCTGCTCGGTCAGGAGCGCGGCCAGACGTTGATCTTCACGCGCACCAAGCATCGCGCCGACCGGCTGACGCGCGCGGTGGCCGCCGCCGGCCATCGGGTCGCGCGGCTGCACGCCAACCGGACGATGGCGCAGCGCCGTGAGGCGCTGGACGGCTTCCGTGCCGGGCGCTATCGCGTGCTCGTGGCCACCGACATCGCCGCGCGAGGCATCGACGTGCCCGACATCGCTCACGTCGTCAATTTCGACCTTCCGCACACGGCGGAGGACTACATCCACCGCATCGGCCGCACCGCGCGCGCCGAGGCGGCCGGACGCGCGACGAGCTTCGCCGCGCCCGAGGAACGCGAGCAATTGCGCGTCATCGAGCGGCATCTCGGGCACCCCGTGCCCCGGCAGTGACTCGTACTCGCACCACCCGACCCTCGAGGTCGGATCACCAGAGAGCGCAACGACGCTCCGAAAGGAACAGCAGACATGGCAACCGGTACTGTGAAGTGGTTCAACGATGCGAAGGGTTTCGGCTTCATCACCCAGGAGGGTGGCGAGGACGTCTTCGTGCACTACAGCGCGATCCAGGCGCAGGGCTTCAAGAGCCTCGTCGAGGGTGACCGCGTAGAGTTCGATGTGACGCGTGGCCCGAAAGGTCTGCAGGCGGCAAACGTCCGCAAGGCGTAAGACGCGCGGCGCCGCCCGCTCCGAACAGGCGCGGGCGGCGCCGGCCGCGTCGACGGACGTGGATCAGGACAGGTCGACCCAGACCGTCTTGACCTCGGTGTAGTGCTCCAGTCCCGCCGCGCCCATCTCACGCCCGAATCCCGATTCCTTGAAGCCGCCAAACGGGAGCGCGGCGTCGAACAGGTTGTAGGCGTTCACCCAGACCGTCCCCGCGCGGATCGACTGGGCCGCTCGCATGGCCTTGGCCACGTCGCGCGTCCACACGGCTGCCGCCAACCCGTAGGTGGTGTTGTTGCCCTCGGCGAGCCCTTCGTCGAGCGACTTGAACGGAATGACCGAGAGCACGGGGCCGAAGATCTCCTCGCGCGCGATCTTCATCGTGTTGCGGACCTCGTCGAAGATCGTCGGCTGGATGAAATAGCCTTTGCCGTTGCCGACGCTCGCCCGCGCGCCGCCGGCGACGAGCTTGGCCCCTTCCTGCTTGCCCGACTCGATGTAGGACAGCACCGTCTCCATCTGCGCCTTCGAGACCACGGGGCCCATGCGCGTGGCTTTGTCCATCGGGTCGCCCACCGTCAGCCCCTTCACGCGATCGGTGAGCTTGCTCATGAACTGATCGTGGATCGATGACTCGAGGAACAGCCGCGAGCCGGCCGCGCACACCTCGCCCTTGTTGTAGAAGATGCCGGTCAGGGCGCCCTTCACCGCCGCCTCCATGTCGGCATCGGCGAAGACGATGTTCGGTGACTTGCCGCCGAGCTCGAGGGACAGCCGCTTCAGCGTGCCGGCCGCCTCGCGCATGATCTGCTTGCCGACCTCCGTCGAGCCGGTGAACGCGATCTTGTCGACGCGCGGATCACGCACCATCGCCATGCCGACCTTGCCGCCGGGACCGGTGACGACGTTGACGACTCCTTCGGGCAGGCCGGCTTCGGCGCACAGCTCGGCGAATTTCAGCGCGGTCAGCGGCGTTTGCGAAGCCGGCTTGAGCACGATCGTGTTGCCCGCCGCCAGTGCCGGCGCGAGCTTCCACGACGAGAGTAGGAACGGAAAGTTCCACGGCACGATCGCGCCGACCACGCCGACCGGCTGACGCAGCGTGAACGTGAACGCGCCAGGCCGTATGGCGAGCGTGTCCCCGTGGATCTTCGTGGCCCAGCCCGCGAAGTACCGGAACACGTCGGCGGCGAACGGGATCTCGACCTTGCCCGAGTCGAACATCGTCTTGCCCGTGCAGAGGCTCTCGAGCTTGGCCATCTCGTCGAGGTTCTTGGTGATGAGGTCACCCAAGCGCCACACGATTCGGCCGCGCTCGTGCGCGCTCATCTTTGGCCACGGGCCGGAATCGAATGCCTTCCGCGCCGCCGCGACGGCGGCGTCGATGTCACGCTCGTCGCCCTTCCCGACCTCGGAGAGCGCCTCCTCGTTGGCCGGATTGATCGGTCGGTACGTCTCACCGGATGCCGGCGCCTGCCACTTCCCTGCGACGAAGATTTCTCCAGCGTTCATCGTGTTGACCTCGTGGGGCGTGTCGTCCGCGCCTGTTTGAAGATTCGGTCGAAATGCTGTTTCGTGGACCGCTCGAGCGCGCTGCGGAACATTCGATAGCGGCGCAGAAAGCCCTTGCCGGCGTCCGTGAGCCGCATGCCGCTGTCGGGGCCGCCGCCGGCCACGCGCTCGACGAACTTGAAGCCGGCCGCCTCCTCGAGCTCGCGCAGGTAGCCCCAGGCGTTTCGATACGACATCTCGAACGCCTCCGCCGCCTTCTTCAGCGAGCCGCGCTCCTCGATGGCCTCCAGCAATCGCGCGCGGCCGTCACCGAATTTCAGCTCGTCGCCGAACGTGACCCAGACCCGCAGCTTGGGCTTCATCTATACATGGGGGCCCCGACATGGCCCCCATACCCCCCAAACCCTCGTTTACTTGCGAGCGATCGACAACGCGATCTTCTCCGGCGTCATCGGCAGCTGCGTCAGTCGCACGCCCGCGGCATCCTCGATCGCATTGGCGATGGCGGCGGGCGCCGGCACGATCGGCGGCTCCCCGACGCCGCGCGCGCCGAACGGTCCCGCGGGAGATGGCTTCTCGACGATGATGCACTCGATGTTCGGCAGGTCGGCCGCGGTGAGCTTGCGGTAGTCGAGCAGGCTCGGATTCATGAGCCGCCCCTTGTCGTCGTACATGAGCCCTTCGGTCAGCGCGATGCCGAGGCTCTGCACGGCGCCGCCCTGCATCTGCCCCTCGCACGCGAGCGGGTTGATCGCTTTGCCGACGTCCTGGACGACCACGAACTCGTGCAGCGCCACTTCACCCGTATCCGGATCGACCTCGATCCGCGCGAGCTGCCCGGCGAACGCCGGCGCCTGCTGCGTGAACGCGGGGTTCGCCACGCCCAGCACGGGCGGCACCTTCGACATGTAGAGGTTGCCCTTCTTACCGATGGAGGCGAGCGTCACGCCTTTGTCGGGCATGCCGCGCACGACCACTTTTCCGTCTTCGATCTCCAGGTCGTGCACCGCCGCCTCCAGCTCCTTGGCGGCGATCTCCAGCGTCTGTTGTCGCGCATCCTGCGCGGCCTGAAGCACAGCCGCGCCGACCGTGTAGACGGTCTTGCTGCCCGCGCTCAACCCGGTCATCGGCGCCACGTCCGTGTCGCCGGTGGTGATCTTGACCTTGTCGATGTCGATGCCGTACGCGGTCGCGGCGATCTGCGCCAGCGCGATGTTCGTTCCCGCGATGTCGACCTGGCCCGTCAGCACGCTGAGGGAGCCATCGGGATTCAACCGAACGGTGGCGCCCGTCGGCTGCAATCCGCCGAGCCAGCCGCCGAGCGACAGGCCGGTACCGCGCAGCTTGCCCGCCGGCGCGCTCTTCTTCCATTCGTCGCGCGTCTTCCACGACGGATGCTGCGCGAGGCGCTCGAGCACCTCGTACGCCGCGTTGCTCGCCCAGGGTTGGTTGTTCGCCATGGCCTCGCCCTCGCGCTGGACGTGGCGCAGACGAAATGCCACTGGATCCTGGCCGATCGCGTCGGCGATCTGGTCCATGTGCGAGTCGATCGCATAGATCGTGTGCGGGGCCACCGGCGCCCGGTAGGCCGCGATGCTCGGCTTGTGAGTCAGCACTTCGAAGCCCCGCACCTCGAAGGCGGGCCACCTGTACAGGCTCGCCAGGAACACCGCGCCCACCGCCAGCACCGCACCGGAGAACGCGCCCGACTCGATCACGATCTCGCCGTCGAGCGCCATCAGCGTCCCGTCGCGCTTCACGCCGGTCTTGAGCTTGATGATGACCTGCGGCGCCGGCATCCCGGCGATGAGCTCCTCGCGGCGGGTCATCACGTAGCGCACCGGCCGGCCGGTCACGCGCGCGAGCTCCGCGGTCACGGGCTCGCAGAGCGCGCGGATCTTGCCGCCGAAGCCCCCGCCGCACTCCACGGGGATGACCTTGATCCGGTTCTCCGGGATCTCCAGCACGTCGGCGACCTCGCTGCGCGTGTTGAACGACCCCTGCGTGCTGGCCCACAACGTGAGCTGCCCCGTCGTGTCCCACTGCGCGAGCACGGCATGCGGCTCGAGGTATCCCTGATGGACCATCGGGATGCGGTACGTCTTCTCGATCACCACGTCAGAGTCGGCGAGCCCCTTGGCGACGTCGCCGCGCGCGAGCTTGGCCTGCTGCGAGATGTTGACGGCCTTCGCCGGCTTGGCGACCGCCGCCACGCCCGACACGCTGCCATGAGCCTGCGCCTCACTCGTGTCCGCTTCGGTCCCCGCCTCGGCCACGGGCGGCGCGCCGGGCTTCATGGCCTCGAGCGGATCGACGGCGGCGGCGAGCACCTCGTACTCCACGTCGATGAGGTCCAGCGCCTCCTCGGCAATCGCCACCTCGTCGGCGGCGACGGCGGCCACGGGCTGCCCGGCGAAGACGACACGATCGATGGCGAGCACCGCGTGGGCGCGGGTCGGCGCCTTCTTCTTCAGATACGGCATGTCGGCAGCCGTGAGGACGGCGCGCACGCCGGCCAGCGCCTTGGCGCGGCTCGTGTCGATGCGCTTGATACGCGCGTGGGCGTGCGGGCTGCGGAGCAGCTTGGCGTGCAGCAGGCCCTTCGGCTGGATGTCGGCCACATACTGCACTTTGCCCGTGACCTTCTCCGGCCCGTCGGGGCGCGGAATCGACAGCCCGACTCCCTTGACGTCGCGCGTGGTCTTCATCACCGTCGACATAACGTTATCCTTTCACCCCGACGCCGCCGGATCGACCGACGCTGCCCGCCGCTTCGGAGATCGCTTCGATCATTTTGGTGTAGCCGGTGCACCGGCACAGATTACCGGCGATCGCGTAGCGAATGTCCTCCTCGGAGGGCTTGTCATTCTCGGCCAGCAACGCGGCGGCGGCCATGAGCACGCCGGGAATGCAGAACCCGCACTGGGCCACGCCGCGCCGCACGAACGAATCTTGAAGCGGCGTCAGCGTTCCGCCGCGTGCGAGCCCTTCGATCGTGGTGACCGAGCGGCCGCGGGCCTGCATCGCGAGCACGAGACAGCTCGCGACGAGCTTGCCGTCGAGATGCACGGAGCATGCGCCGCAGTCCCCGGTGCCGCAGCCTTCCTTGGGTCCCGTGAGTCCCAAATCCTCACGGAGCGCATCGAGCAGCGTGACGTAGGGCTGCACCAGCGCCTCGACGCGCTCGCCGTTGAGGGTGAAGCTGAGAACCTGCTTAGCCACGACCAGACCTCCGTTCAGGCGTTCGCGCGCTCGAGCGCGATGGTGAGGGTGCGACGGGTGAGCACGCGGACGAGAAGCCGTCGATACTCCGCCGAGCCGCGCTGATCGCTGATCGGCCGCGCCGCGTCGACGGCCAGATCGGCGGCGCGCGTGATCGTCTGCGGTGTCAGCGGCTGGCCTTCGAGCGCCTGCTCGGCGGCCGTGGCACGGACGGGCGTCGGCGCCACGGCGGCGAGCGCGATCCGCGCCTTGCGACAGATGCCGTCCGTCAGCGAGATCTGCGAGGCGACACCGACGACCGCGATGTCGAGCTCGCGGCGCGGCGTGTGACGCAGGTACGCGCCGCCGCTCTTCGGGCCCGTCGCAGGCACGACGAACTCCACGAGCAGCTCGTCGGGCGCCAGCACGGTTTCTCGAACGCCTTTGAAGAACGACGCCATTGGCACGCGACGCCGGCCCGCCGGCCCGGCGACGACCGCCTCGGCATCGAGGGCGATCAGGGGTGGTGCCATGTCCGCCGACGGCGCGGCGTTGCACACGTTGCCACCGAGCGTGGCGAGGTTGCGGATCTGGATAGAGCCAACGAGCGCGCCGCTTTCCGACAGGGCTGGGAGCGACGCGCGCAGCGCGCGATCGCGCTCGAGCGTGCGCGCGGTGACGCCGGCGCCGATACGGAACCCGCGCTGCGCGTCACCATCGAGCACACGCAAGTCGGCGACGCCGGACAGATCGACGACGATGGCGACTTTGAGCATGCCGACTTTGAGCTGGGCGATGAGATCGGTGCCGCCGGCGAGGACTTTGACCTCGGGGCCGCGTCCCTTCAGGGCGCGCAGGCACTCATCGAGGCTGACGGGAGTGACGAGCTCGAATCGACGCACGCGAAATCTCTCCGATGGTTGAGGGTGCGGTGATTGTGGGCGATACCATGCCGCCCGTCAAACGCTTGGACGGTACTATGCTCCCGCGAGCACCGTCAACCGGACCGCCGGCAGAAATGAAAAGCCCCGACGATGGCTGCGGCGCGTGGTGCATTCACTCGCGCGTCGCGCCGCCCCGCTGGTGAGGCGGGATCGTCGGGGCCGGTGGTGCCTGGACTCCCAGGCGCGCCACCTGGAGCTAGCGTGGACTCTGCCTAGGAGGCAACCACCTCACAGATCACCGTAGAGGAACACATCGGCTGGATCACCTCCTATTCTCGGCAAGCCCACCACGCGGGCCCAGTTCCCACCTACCCAGAACCGGATGCCGACTCCCGGCCCGGGGCCCGACCACGTCAGCCGCCGGCGGAATTACCGACGGGGACGCCAATGGAGCGCTGTTGTCGCTCCGGCCGAATTGACCTCATCGTACCCCCGGCCTTTTGTCTCGCCAAACAAAAAGTGTCAGTCGGTCACAGCGGGGCGATCGCTCACTTCACGACGATACGCTCGCGGTTCCGCTCCCAGAGCCCGGAGCCGATGCCCTCGACTTTGCGCAAATCCTCACCGCGCTTGAACGGCCCGTGCTCCTCGCGATACTGGACGATGCGCTCGGCGACGGCGTGTCCAACACCGTCGAGCTTCTGGAGCTCTTTCGGCGACGCGGTATTGATGTTGATCTTGTCGCGCGCCTGGCCGACCGCGGCGCTCGATGCGCGCGACTCGGCGGCGAACGCCGGGCTGACGGCGAGCGCGGCCAGCAGCGTGAGGGTGACGATGCGACGTGCCATGCGGGTCCTCCGGTGTGAGCGTGCACTGCGCGCTCGAGGAATTTCGAGCGACGCCATTGCACGGCGCGGAGCGCGACCCGTCAATGTGCAAAGTCTCCGACATGTCGAGACGGAGACGACTCGGCAGGCGCAGACGACTCAGGAGGCGCGCGGCAACGCGCCGGCCGCAGACTCCGACAGCGCCGCCCAGTCCGGGTGCGCGCACGACGACTTCACGACGGCGGTGTGCAGCTCCGACAACGCGACGGGATCGTTCAGGAAGAACAGCTTCTGCTGATCGGTCAGCGCGGCCGGGCCCGCCTCGAGCGCTGCCGCAAGCGCCTGGCGGCGGAGCGACTCCGCGACGGCCGACTGTCTCGCCGGACGCGGCGCCACCAGGCACGCGATCGCGTTGGCCCAGGGATTGACGACGACGTCGATGAAGCGGGGCATGTCGGCGGCGGCCGCGACATGCGCGCGCATCATCCGCAGCTCTCGCGGCGGCTCGGTTTCCTCGGGGATCACGAACACCCCGGCCCGACGCAGCGCCCGGCCCAGCGACACGCGGCTCGAGTAGACGGAGATCGGGATGGACAACGCGAGCGCCCCCACCACGGGCAGGAGCCACCAGGTATACGCGGATTCCAGCCAATACACGCCCACGCCCCAGCCGATGCCGAGCACCGTGTGCAGGCCGTGGCGCCGCGCGGCCTCCGCCCAGGTGGTTTCGCTGTCCTCACGCGGCGGGCTCTTCCAGTGCACGCGCAGACCGGTGAGGGCCTCGATGACGAACTTGCTGTGGAACAGCATCCGGATCGGCGCGAACAGCGCGGAGAGGAGGATTTCGATCACGAGGCTCACCATGACGCCGAGCCGGCCACCGAATCGCTCGGCGCCGTGCGCGAGCACGAGCGCCCCACCGAAGATCTTCGGGGCAAAGAGCACGACCGCCGTGGCGATGGCGAAGCCGACAGCCGATCCGAAGTCCCACGCCGGCCAGATCGGAAACAGCTGGCGCGGCTCGACGAAGTACTGCGGGCCGATGACCGTGTGCAGGACGACGAACGTCGTCGTCAACGCGAGCGACAGCAGCCAGAGCGGCGCCGATACGTAGCTCATGACGCCGGTCATGAACACCGCCCGGTGCGCGGGATTCAGCCCGTCCCAGAAAAACAGGCGGGCATTGATCAGGTTGCCCTGACACCAGCGCCGGTCGCGCTTGAGCTCGTCGAGCAGGTTCGGCGGCGCCTCCTCGTAGCTGCCGGGCAGGTCGTACGCCATCCAGACCTTCCAGCCGGCCCGGCGCATGAGCGCCGCTTCGACGAAATCGTGCGACATGATCTCGCCGGAGAGTGGTCCGCGGCCGGGCAGTCGGCCGAGCGCGCAGTGACGCATGAACGGCGCGACGCGGATGATCGCGTTGTGGCCCCAGTAGTACGATTCCCCGAGCTGCCAGAAGTGCAGTCCGGCCGTGAACAGCGGACCGTAGACGCGAATGGCGAACTGCTGGGCTCGCGCATACAACGTCTCGCGGCCCGCGGCCGACGGCGCCGTCTGGATGATGCCCGTGGTCGGATTCGCCTCCATGAGGCGCACGAGCGTGGCGAGACATTCGCCACTCATCACGCTGTCGGCGTCCAGCACGACCATGTAGCGGTACTGGCTGCCCCAGCGGCGGCAGAAGTCCGCGACGTTGCCGCTCTTGCGCTTCACGTGGTGCCGCCGCCAGCGGTAGAAAATCCGCCCGAAGCCGTCGACGGCGGTGCACAGGTCGGCCCACGCCTGACGCTCGGCCGTCAGCGTGTCGGGCTCGTTGCTGTCGCTGAGGATGAAGAAGTCGAAATGGCCGAGCTCGCCGGTCGCGGCCACCGATTCATAGGTCGCGCGCAATCCAGCGAAGGCGCGCGCCACGTGCTCGTTGCGGATCGGCATGATGATGGCGGTGCGCGCCTCCCCGGAGATCGGGACGTCCGGCGCGACCGAGCGCGTGATCGCATAGCGGTCACGGCCGAAGCACAGCAGCATGAGACCGCTCACCGCCGTCCAGAATCCGAGGGAGACCCACGCGAACAGGATCGTGAACAGGCTCAGAATCGCGAGCTCGATCGGCTGCCGTCCCTGATATGGCAGGACGCGCGTGACCATGTAGTAGGCGAACGCGGTGCTCTGGGCCAGGGCCAGAACCGTGAAGACCGTGCGCCGGATCGTGGCCAAGCGGGTCAGCGCGGCGCTTTCGCCGTGATCGATGCTGGGACGCGACACCGGACGCCCCAACAGGCGTGACCGGATGCGGCGGAGCACGGTCACGGGGACCGAGGCCGGCCATTGCGACGGCGCCATGGGGGTACGCCGCAGCGGCGGCGTGACCGGCGCGTCGTCTATTCGGCGGGAAGGACGTAGCTCCATGTCTCCGACACGACCTCATTCGCCTGAGTCAGTTGCGCGCGAAGCTCCACCGGCTTGGCGCGGTCCAGGCGACGAAGGCGCATGACGATGCGCCAGCCGCCCGTGACGTCGTTGCGCCGGACATGGTGCTCCAGAATTTCGCCGTTGGCATCGCTCGATATCGCCGCCGTGAGCGTCGCGGCCGGCGTCCGCGTCCGGGCCGGACCTTCGAAATCGATGTGAAACTCGACACTGCCGTCGTCGGACTTCGTGTATCCGCGTCCGCGCCGCGTCTCGCGCACCGCCGCGAACGGCGGTCGCGTCTCGCGCTCCTTTTGCCAGAGCACGCGGTATCCGTAGGTGAACGGCTCCCCGGGCTTCGGCGCCCGATCGGGGACCCAGTAGGCGACGACATTGTCGCTCGTCTCATCGCCCATCGGAATCTGAACGAGCTCGATCCTTCCCGGCCCCCAGGCGCCCTTGGCCTCCACCCACGCTGATGGCCGAAGATCGTACCGCGCCTCGAGGTCCTGATACTGGCCGAACGCTCGCTCGCGCTGCATGAGACCGAAGCCGACGGGACTGGTCAGCGCGAATGACGTGATCAGGACACGCTTGGGATTGATGAGCGGCCGCCAGATCCACTCCTCCGTGCTCGCCAGAATGGACAGGCCGTCCGAGTCGTGGACCTGTGAACGATAGTCGTCCCGGCTGCTGCGCTGATTCGCGCCGAAGAAAAACATGCTCGTCAGCGGCGCGAGGCCGACCTTCGCGCCGTTCCGGCGCATGAAGATCCGGGCGTCGACATCGAGCATCGTGGTGACGCCGGGCTTGAGGACGAAGCGGTACGCCCCGGCCGCGCGCGGCGAGTCGAGCAGCGCATAGATCGTCAGCTCTTTCGCATTCGGCTTCGGTCGCTCGATCCAAAACTCGACGAAACGCGGAAATTCCTCGCCGCTGCTCTCCGCCGTGTCGATGGCGAGCCCGCGCGCCGACAGCCCGTAGCGCTGGCCGCGTCCGAGCGCGCGGAAATAGCTCGCGCCCAGGAACACGACGGTCTCGTCCTTGTACGTCGGCGTATTGAGCGGAAAGTGGACGCGAAATCCGGCAAACCCGAGCCCGCGCAGCTCCTCGCGGTCGACCGCGTTCTTGCCGTAATCGAACGCCTCGGCATCGAACGGCACCTCACGCTCGCCCTCCGGGCCGACCTCGCGGATCCGCACCGCGTCCTCGTGCAGCCAGCCGCGATGGAAGAACATGATCTCGAAGTTGAGCCTGGCGTTGCGCCACAGCGCGCGCTCGGGCCGGAACCGGATATCCCGGTGCTGGTCGTAGGTGAGCGCTTTGATCGATTTCGGAAGCCCGGCGTTCGGCTTCTGATAGGGCGCGGCCGCGAGCTTCTCGGCTCGCGCGGCGGCATCGTCGAGACTGAACGCGCCCGCAGTGCCGCTGTTCAGGACGACCCCCACCAACAAGACCGGAGCGCCGAGCATGACGAGGGCCCTGCGGGATCTGGCGTCTTTCACGATTCGAGTCAGTGCTCGGCCCTGGCCTCCGAAACCTAGTACTCTCTCGACGCTAACACGCATGAGGCGAACGTCAAGCCGCCGGCCGCGATTCTTCGGTCAGACCGAGAGGAGGCAGCGCCATGCTCAAGGATTTTCGGGCCTTCCTGATGCGCGGCAACGTAGTAGACCTGGCCGTCGCCGTCGTGATCGGCGCCGCGTTCGGGGCGATCGTCACGTCGTTCGTGAACGACATCCTGATGCCCCCGATCGGCCGCATCCTGGGGCGCGTCAGCTTCTCCGACCTGTTCGTGACGCTGTCGGGCGGCTCGTACCCATCGCTCGCCGCGGCGAAGGCGGCCGGCGCGGCGACGCTCAACTACGGCGTCTTTCTCAACACCATCGTGAACTTCGTCATCGTCGCGTTCGCGGTGTTCATGCTGGTGCGCCTCATCGAGCAGCTGCGAGCCAAGCCGGCGCCCGCGTCGCCGTCGACGAAGGAATGCCCGCAGTGCGCGATGGCGATTCCGCTCCGGGCCGTGCGCTGCCCGCACTGCACGAGCACCTTGTGAGGGCTGTTCAATCCTCGCGCGCGAGCCGGTCGAGGTACTCCTGCCACTCGACCGGCAGCAGCGACTTCTTTCGCGTGTTGCACTCCTTGCACGCGCCGACCACGTTGCCACGCACGGAGGTGCCGCCGCGGCCCAGCGGCACCAGGTGATCCATCGTCAGCGCCTTGGCTCCGACGCGGCGGCGGCAGTAATAGCAGATGCCGTCGCTGATGCGCCGCTTCCACCACGCGCTGCCGCGCAGCTCGCGCGCCTTCACGCGCTGTCGTCGCAGCTCGTCGGGATCGACGGGGGCCCAGAACTCAGTCATGGGCCGTGAGCGTCGTGGACAGGGTCTCCCACTCGCGCATCAGGCCTGACAACTGCTGCACCGCCTCGTTGCGCTCGAGCGTGATGGCCCGCACGCGATCGCCGTTGGCGTAGAGTCGCGGATCGCTGAGCGCCCGGCCGATCTCCTCGATTCGTGCCTCGAGGCTCTCGATCTTGCGCTCGATCTCGTCGACGCGCCGGCGAAGGTCGCGCAGCTCCGCCGTGCTCTTGCGCCGCACGATGCGCGCCACCGGCGTGGCCGGGACGTCGGCCGCCCGCGCGGTGCCTGCGGCGGGCAACGACGCCGTGGTCAGCGACGCCGCGCGCGCGGCGGGACGTGCGGCGGGCCCGGTACGACGCGGCCGCTCGGTGGGCGCCGGCGGCGCAACGGACGTCGCCGCGGCCGCCGGCGCGCCGCCGGCGGCCGCCTGCGCGAGCGCGGCCAGATGATCGTCGTATCCACCCAGGTAGCGTGTGAGACGACCGTGCTCGACGTGCACCACCTCGGTGGCGATCCGGTTGATGAAATAGCGGTCGTGCGAGATGAACACGATCGTCCCCGCGAACGCCGCCAGCGCGTCCTCGAGCACCTCGCGCGAGGTCAGGTCGAGATGGTTGGTGGGCTCGTCGAGACACAGCAGCGCGGCCGGACGTACGAGCATCTTGGCGAGCGCCAGCCGCGCCTTCTCGCCGCCGGAGAGCACGGCCACGCGCTTGTCGACGGCGTCGCCCGAAAAGAGAAACGCGCCGAGGATCGCGCGCAGGCGGGTGTGCGGCAGCCCCGGCGCCGCTGCGATGATCTCCTCGAGTGCGGTGTTGCCGGGCGTGAGCGCGTCGAGCTGGTGCTGCGCATAGTAATGGACGGCGACGTGCGCGCCGAGCGTCCGATCGCCGCGCTCGAACGGCAGGACACCGGCGAGGATCTTCAGCAGCGTGGACTTGCCCGCGCCATTCTCGCCGACGAGCGCCACGCGCTGGCCCCGGTCCACGGCGAAGTCGACGCCGGCGTACACGACGTTGTCGCCATAGGCCTTGGACACGTCGGTGAGCGTCGCCACGCGGCGTCCCGTGCGCGGCGGCTCGGGGAACTTGAAATGGATGCGGCGCGCGGCGCCGGGAACCTCGATGCGCTCCACGCGCTCGAGCATCTTGATGCGGCTCTGCACCTGCCGCGCCTTGGTCGCTTGATAGCGGAAGCGCTCGATGAAGCGCTCGATCTCCTCGATCCGCTTGGCCTGGTTGCGCGCCTGCGCTTCGAGCAGCGCGTGGCGCGCCTCGCGCTCGACGAGGTAGTCGTCGTAATCGCCCGGGTACACGGTCAGCCCGGCCGGCGACAGCTCGGCGATCGAGGTGACCATGCGATTGAGGAAGTAGCGGTCGTGGGAGACGACGACCACGGTGCCGGCATAGCCGGTGAGAAAGTCCTCCAGCCACGCCAGCGATTCGAGATCCAGATGGTTCGTCGGCTCGTCGAGCAGCAGCAGCGAGGGCGCCACGAGGAGCAGCCGCGCCAGCGCCGCCCGCATCCGCCAGCCGCCCGAGAACTCCGCGAGCGGCCGTCCCAGCTCGTCGGGGCGAAAGCCGAGACCACTCAGGATCGCGCGCGCCTCGCTCTCGAGGCGATATCCGCCGAGCGCCTCGAAGCGATGCTGCAGGTCGCCGTAGCGCGCGGTGAGCGCCTCCGTCGGCGTCGTCGCAAGCGCCGCCGCGACCTCTTCCATGTCGCGCTCCAGCGCCCACACCTCCGCGAAGCCCGCGAGCGCCTCTGCGAGCACGGAGCCCTCGCCGACCGCGGCCGCTTCCTGGGCGAGATAGCCGACGGTGGTGGCGCGCGGCCGACTCACGCGCCCGACATCGGGCTCATCGAGACCGGCAAGAATCCGACAGAGCGTCGTCTTGCCGGCCCCGTTGGGTCCGACGAGCCCGATGCGCTCGCGCTCGGCGATGCGCCACGAGAGATCGCGAAAGAGGACTTGCCCGCCGAACGACTTGGCGATGGACTCGACGGCGATCACGCGCGCGTGCTAGCCCATTCCCTGCACGGACTCGGGCTTGATCTTCACCATCACCCGCACCTCGCCGGGCTGACGGTTCGGATATTTGTCCTTGCCGATGTACTTCTTGGCCAGCGCGTCGATGTGCTCGTCGGCACCCTTCTCGGTCATTTCGGCGACGCGTCCGCGAATCTGCACGTAGCGATACGGGTTGTCCGGATCCTGCGCGGACAGAGCCACGACCGGGTTGGCCTTGAGGTTTTTGTCCTTCACCCGCCCCCGCGCGGTGTTCACGCGAATGTGCGTGCCGTCGAAGTCGCACCACACCGGCGTGACTTGTGGCCGGCCGTCGCCGCCGACGGTGGCGAGATGACAGAACGCCTTCTTGCCGAAGATGTCGCGATACTTGTCGAGGCTCGTGGCCATGCTCATTTCCTCCCTGCGCGGAATTGCTCCAGCACCGCGAACGCGTGGCGGATGGACTTGACGGCCAGCGTGCCGCCCATCAGGACCCCGATGTCCAGCGTCTCCGCGATCTCGGCATCCGTCGCGCCTTGGCCGAGGACCTCCTCGACCCGGTGATCGATTCAGTCGAAACAGTTCTGCGACACGGCGACCGCGAGCGCCGTCAATTCCTTGTGCTTCTTGGACAGGGCTCCGTCGGCGAACACTTCTTTGCCGATCTCGCCGTACGCGCGGTACACCTTCATCGGCGACTTCAGCATCAGCGCATTGATCCGCTTCTTCTCCGCATTCCGCTCGTGCACGTGCATAACGCCTCCGATGTGTCAGGCCTTCGTGAGCTCCTCGCCCCGCGCGTCCGCCATCGCGCGCAGCGCGAACAACAGCCTCACGACGCACTGCTGGACGAGCAGCGCGTCCTGCGTGAACGGATCCGCCAGCCACTCGCGAGCCCACTCACGATTCTCGGCGGCGAACCCGAGCGTGGGCGACAGTTTCTGCAGCCGCAGCAGCAGATCGTCCTGCGGCAGGCCCGCGGCGCGCAGGCGCTCCACCACCGCCGCGCGGACCGCCGCGTTCCAGATGCCGGTGAGGCCTTCGAGCAGCGCCGCGTAGCACGTCAGCCCTTCCTTCTGCGACAACGCCTGCAGCACCGCGGGGACCAGCGGGTTCACCACCGTGTCGCCTTCCTCGTCGGTCCCGAAGAGCGGCCCGATGACGGGATCGGCGTTCGGCTCGTCGAGTCGCTCGACGAGGGACGCGGCCGCGGCCGCCGGTACCGGCGTGAGCTCGGCAAGCCGGTTGAGGAGCGGAACGTCGCCTGCCATGTCGCCCTCCTTTCCCTCGGCGCGCCTAGCCGCCTGCCCGCGTCGGCTCCTCGCGCATGTCGGGGCGTGCCAGCTCCCGCGCGCGGCCCGCGGGCACCAGGAACGCCGACGCGAGTGCGAGCACGCTCACACCGAGGCCGACCACGAACACCCCATGCAGCGCCTCGGCCATCGACAGCCCGCTCGCGAGCCGCCGCACCATCACCGCCCCCATCACCGAGAGTCCCACGGCTCCCCCGATCGTGCGTAAGAACTGCGTCAAGGACGTGGCGGCGCCGAGGTCGCTGCGCGCCACGGCGCTCTGGGCGGACAGGAGCATTGGCACGAACGTCAGCCCCATGCCCACCCCGCCGAGGAGCGCGTCCCGCATGGCCACCGTCTGGGTGAGCCCGGGCGCCCAGCGCGTCAGGAGCAGGAAGGCGACCGCCAGACACGTCATGCCCGCGACGACCGGAGCGCGGTACCCGACGCGCAGCACGAGCCGCGCGCTCACGATCGACATCGCTACCCAGCCGAGCACGAATGGGATCAACACGACGCCGGCGGCCGTGGCGGACATCCCGCTCACGTGCTGAAGGAACAGCGGGACGAACGAGATGGCGCCGAACATCGCCATGCCGGACAGGAACCCGTTGACGCCGGCGGCGAACACCATGCGATGGCGGAACAGACGGAACGGCACGATGGGCTCGCTCGCCCGCCGCTCCACCGGCACGAACGCGGCGAGCGCGAGCGCGGCGACGCCGAGCGGCGCCACGACGTCGCTGCCCGTCCACGTGCCCACGCGGCCGGCCTCGAGAATGCCGAAGAGCAGCGCCGAGATGCCCGAGGTGAACAGCACGACCCCGGCCCAGTCGAACGCGTGACGCCGGTGTGCGCCGCTGTCGCGCAGCGCGCCGGCGAGCAGCGCGATCGCTACCGCGCCGAATGGCAGGTTCACGTAGAAGACCCAGCGCCACGAGGCCAGATCCGTCAGCAACCCGCCGAGCAGCGGTCCCAGCAGCGACGCGACGCCCCACATCCCCGAGACGTAGCCCTGCATGCGCGCGCGCTGCTCGAGCCCGAACAGCTCGCCGATGATCGTCATGCCGAGCGTCATGAGCGAGCCCGCGCCCAGGCCCTGCACCATGCGAAACGCGATGAGCTGCGTCATGTCCTGCGCGAGCCCCGACAGGGCCGAGCCCAGCAGGAAGACGCCGAGGCCGCTCAAATAGACGGGCCGGCGGCCGAACAGATCGGAGACCCGGCCCCACAGCGGCATCGTCACCGTGGACGTCAGCAGGAATCCCGAGAACACCCACGAGTAGATGTGGACACCCCCGAGGCTCTCGACGACTTTCGGCATGGCCGTGGCCACGACCGTGGACTCCATCGCCGCCAGGAACACCGAGAGCATGACGCCGTAGAGCGCCCGGCGCTTGCGCTGCTCGTCATTCACAGGGGTCAGTGGCCCCCCGTGCAGGCGGCGCAGCGGCACAGTGCGCGCAGCGCCGTATACGGGTACAGGCTGGCGTGCGCGTCCACCCACGTCACCGCGAGCCCGGCGTCCGTGCGACGGATGCTCTCGGGCCAGGCCTTGGCGGCCACATCGCCCTCGAGCGCCGCGCACGCCCCGCAGCCACACGCATGCCGCAGCGCTTCGAACGGATAGATGGATCCATGATCGTCGGCCCACGTGACGCCGAGCGCGTAGCGCCCGACGAGATGAACGTCGCGCGGGATGTCCGGATTCGGCTGGCCGAGGATCGGCAGACGCCCCTTCACGCCTCGCCCCCGCGCGCCGCCGCGTGCAGCCGCATGCCGGCCAACAGATAGTGAACGGCGATGTTTTGATACGGGCCCCACACGCGCGAGCGCCGGCGGATCGCCTCTTCGCTCAGCGTCCGTCCGCGGCGCGCGTAGTGATGCTCGAAGGCCTTGCGCACGGCGAGGTCGCCGGCCGGGCAGACGTCGCCGCGCCCGCAGCAGCGCGCGAGGAACCAGTCGGCCGTCCAGCGCCCCAGGCCGCGCAGCGCCGTGAGCGTCTCGATGACGTCGACGCTCGGCGCCGTCATCAGCGCCTCGAGGTCGAGCGTGCCGTGGACGAGGCCGCGAGCCACGTCGCGGATGTACTCGCCCTTGCGCGTGGAAAACTTCAGCGTCCGGTATTCGCGCAGCCGGGCGGCGGCGAGGCGCGCCGGCGTCGGAAACGCCCAGACCTCGCCGGCCGGTGTCGTCACCGGCGTGCCCCAGCGGCGCACGAGCCGGGCGCGGCACGCGAAGGCGAACGACAGGTTCACCTGTTGGGCGGAGATCGAGCCGACCAGCATCTCCAGCGGCGTCGCGGCCAGGGTCGGGCGCATGCCGTACAGCGGCTCCACGAGCGGTGCGAGCGCGGCGTCTGCTTTCGCCATGCGATAGAAGCCGACGAGGTCGAAGTCGAGGCCGTACAGCCGGCGGACCTCGGTCATCACCGAGCGCTCGACGTCCGCGCCGGCGCCGTCGGGAATCGTGACCGTCAAGCGGGCGTCGTCGACACCGCCCGAGGCGCGCACGTCGTAGGGCAGCAGGCGCTCGCCGACCCGCAGCACACGACGGAGCGCGTCACCGTCGACGCGGGTGGTCGGGTCCTGTCCCCAACGGTGGTAGCGCGCGAGCGTGGCCGCGACGTCGAGCGGGCCGTCGACGGCGAGAGTGAGCATCATCGATTGATCACGCGGTCTCGGAGTGTACCAGAGCGCTCAGTGCCGCAGGTGATACGGCACGTCGGTGACGATGACGTTCTTCCGGAACAGGAACGTTCCCTTGATCAAGAGCGCCGTCTGGTTGTGCAGGATCTGCTGCCACCAGCGCGCGGGAATGAACTCGGGCAGCACGATCGTCACGACGTGGTTTTCCCCGTGGCGCTGGAGCTGATCGATGTACTCGAACAGCGGCCCGAGCAGCGACCGATACGGCGACGTCAGCACGATCAGGGGCAGGCCCTGGCCCCATTTGCCCCAGCGCTCCTCCAGCCGGCGGGTGCGCTCCGGGTCGGTCTCCACGTACAGCGCCTTCGCGGTCGGCGACAGCGTCTGCGCGTATTGCAGGGCATGCACCACGCCACGGTGGAGGTCGCCCACGAGCACGAGGACCGTGTTCGTCATGGGCGGCGGCACCGAGTAGTCGTCGAGTGAGAGCTGCCGCGCCACCTCGTCGTAGTGACGGTGCACGACGAGGAAGATCGCGACCAGCGTCGGAATCAGCAGCACCACGATCCACGCGCCGTGCGAGAACTTCGTCACCGCGATCGTCACCATGACCACGCCGGTGACGAGGGCGCCCACGCCGTTGAGCATGATGCGCCACCACCAGCCGGGTCCGCGCAGGCGCATCCAGCGGCGCACCATGCTGCCCTGCGACAGGGTGAAGGACACGAAGACGCCGACGGCGTACAGCGGAATGAGGGCGTGCGTGTCGCCCTTGAAGATCAGTAGCAGCACGATGGCAACGCCGCCGAGGATCACGATGCCGTTGGAGAACACGAGGCGATCGCCCTGCGTGGAGAACTGGCGGGGGATGAACCGATCGCGCGCGAGAAAGAACGCGAGCCGCGGGAAGTCGGCGAAGGAGGTGTTGGCGGCCAACAACAGAATGAGCATGGTGACGAGCTGGATCTCGTAGTAGAGGACGCCGCCGCCGAACACGTGGCGCGCCAGCTGCGACACGACCGTCTCGTGCTCCTTCGGAACGATGCCGAAGTCGTAGGCGAGATAGGTGATGCCGAGGAAGAGCACGACGAGGATCACCCCGAGCCAGGCCAGCACGACGCGCGCGTTGCGGGCCTCGGGCGCCTTGAACGCCGGCACACCGTCCGAGACGGCCTCCACGCCGGTCAGCGCCGCGCAACCCGACGCGAACGCGCGCAGCACGAGAAAGAGCCCGACCCCCTCGAGCCCCGGCGCGTGGGCCTGATAGGGCGCCTCGCCGAGGAAATCGAAGATGGCGCCGGCGGCGCCATAGAGCACCAGGGCGAACAGGCTGGCGACGAAGAAATAGGTGGGCGCCGCGAAGAGCTTGCCCGACTCACGGATGCCGCGGAGGTTCGCGATCGCGATCGCCGCCACGGCCGCCACGCAGAGCACGACCCGGTACGGAAACAGCCACGGCAGGGCCGAGGTGACGGCCGCGATCCCCGCCGCCACGCTCACCGCGACCGTCAGCACGTAGTCGATCAGCAGCGCGGCCCCGGCGACCAGCGCCGGATAAACGCCCAGGTTGTCCTTGGACACGATGTAGGCGCCGCCGCCGTGCGGATAGGCGCGGATCGTCTGCCGATAGGAGGACACGACGATCGCGATGAGGATGGCGATGGCGATCCCGATCGGCAGCGAGTAGGACAGCGCGGCGCCGCCGGCGAGGACGAGCACGAGCAGAATTTCTTCGGTCGCGTACGCCGTCGAGGAGAGCGCGTCGGAGGCGAAGACGGCGAGCGCGGTGGGCTTGGAGAGACGTTCGTGTCGGGACTGCGCCGTCGGAAGGGGTGTGCCGAGGAAGAGCCGCTTCAGCTGGTGCAGACGCACCGGAGCATGATACGCCTATCGACTTGCGGGGCCTCGATATGGCGCCGCGCGCTCGTGGCGCGCCGCGGTGCCGCCGTTCAGAACGGCGAGGGTTGCTGGCGGTGGTGGTCTGCGGCGTTCTCGAAGCGCGCGTACTGGGGCAGGAAGACGACCTTCACCGTGCCCGTCGGCCCGTTGCGCTGCTTGCCGATGATGACCTCGGCGATGTTCTCTTCCTCTGGCGGGACGTCCTCGCGATAGACCCGCGCTCGATAGAGGAACAGAATGACGTCGGAGTCTTGCTCCAGGGCACCCGAATTGTGGCTGACGATGCCGTCAGCGAGCCACGACTCGGGACCCGGCACCGTGAGATCGAAGACGTCCTCGTGACCCGCGGCCTCGATGGCGACGATCCGGTCCCACTCGACGTCGGGCGCGATCGACGCTTCGCCGGTCCGCTCCGCGTCGATCGCCTCGGCGTAGTCGCGCAGCGCGTCCGGGATGTGATTGGCCACGGCGAGCAGGTCGTGCGCCGCGAGATCGCTCACGCGGGTCCAGCCACGCGCCGAGAAGAGCCGATGCTCCTGCGTGGCGCGGATCGAGCGGCCGGAGGCCAGCCGGACCCGCCGTATGCCCCGCCGGCCCACGCGCCAGATGCGCTCGCTCTTGGCCGTCACGATGGCGCCGCGCGGCGACATCGCGAGCACCTCCGGCGCGGTGCCGACGAGATCGCCGATCGGCACGCGCCGCCCATCGCTCAGGACGACGCGCGTGTCGGCGGTCACGCACTCGCGAAGATCGGAGAGCTGGGGCCGGAAGTCGCGCTGGGCGCGCGCCTCCACCGCGCGCGAGAGCTGTGAGAGCGCAACCACCGGCACGTTGAGCTCCTTCGCGAGCGCCTTGAGCGAGCGCGAGATCTCCGAGATCTCCTGCTGGCGGTTGTCGAGCGCGGCGCGCCCGCGCATCAGCTGGAGATAGTCGATGACGAGGATGTCGAGGCCATGCTCGGCCTTCATCCGCCGCGCCTTGGCGCGCGCCTCGAGCACCGTCAGGCCCGGACTGTCGTCGATGAAGATCTTCGCCTCGGACAGACGGCCGGCGGCGGCGGTGAGCCGGTGCCAGTCCGAGGACGAGAGGAACCCGGTGCGGACCGCTTGCGAATCCACCTTCGCCTCCGAGCACAGCATGCGTTGCACGAGCTGCTGAGCCGACATCTCCAGGCTCAGCACGAGAGCCGTGCCGCGCAGCGTGACGCCGACGTGCTGGACGATGTTGAGGGCAAACGCCGTGTTGTGGGTCACCACGTGATCGTCGGTGACATAGAGCGCCGAGGGATGTGTGACGGCGATGCATTGCGTCTGGGCCACGCGCGTCGGCTCGATGGACGCGAAGATCGGGCGGCGGGGACGGCGCGGCGTCAGCGTATGGACGAGCTTGGACGACAGCGTCACGAGCTCCTTCGGCTCGGGGTAGTCGATGGTGCAGACGAACGGCGCCCGTGTGGATCGGCGCCGCGCGGCGGACCACGCGCCCAGCGAGCGGGCGAGGGCGACGACGGCATGGGCCAGACGTCCACCGGTGACGGTTACACGCAGCGTGCCGCGCGCCTCGACCACACCGCGGGCATCGAGCAGACCACGGAGCAGGTCGAGACGCGCCGCTCGCGGCGCGTCCATATAGATGTCAGGCACGAAGCGCTGGCCGGCGTCGATGTCCCACAGCTGCAGCTCGCGCAGCGCCGCCACGATCGCGCTCGCCGTGCGGCCGGCCGTCCGTTCCGCCACGCGGGCGAGCAGCTCGGGATCGGAGGTCCAGAAACGGAGCGCGCCGCCCGAAAGCTCGCCTGCGCCGAGCAGCGCGCCGACGAGCCACGGATCGACGGGCAGCCCCTCGCCGTGCCCGTGATCTCCCGACGCCATGTCGATCGCCAGGCTCGAGCGATAGTGCTTGCGCGTCAGCAGCGTCGCGATGTGGGCCGTCGTCAGGACCCGCGGCGCGGGCCACGCGCGATGGTGCACGCGCCAGAGATGCTCGGCACAGCACTCCGTCGAGCGTCCATCCGAAAACGTCACCCGATAAACCTGGCGGGCGCCCTGCGGAAACACGCCCCGAACGCGCGACTCGCGGCCGTCGATCGAGGCGAGCGCGTCGCCGACCTGCAGCTCGCCCATGCGCTTCCAACCGCCCGTCGTCTTGATGCGCGCGTCGAGCGGCTGCGCCTTGCCCATGCTCGGGCGGCCGGCAATGATGATGAAGTCCGACGGCTGGAAGCCCGACGTCTCGAGGTCGAGCTTCTCGAAGCCGGTGGCGACGCCGGTGACGTGCTCCTTCCGCTCGTACAGCCGCTCGATGTACTCGAACGTGTTCTTGAGGATCTTGCCCACGGGCAGCGCGCTGCCCTCCAGCCGGCGCTCGGCCAGGCTGAAGATGCGCTTCTCCGCGTCGTCGACCAGCGTCTGGACGTCCTCCTTGGCGTCGAAGGCTTGGCCGATGATGTGGGTCGACGTCTGGATGAGCTCGCGCAGCACGGCCATGTCGCGCACGATCGCGGTGTAGGAAGCCAGATGCGCGGCGATGGAGGCTTCCTCCATCAGCAGCGCGATGGCCGCGGGCCCGCCGACGAAGTGCAGCTGATCCGTGCGGCGCAGCTCTTCGCTGAGGGTCAGCGAGTCGACCGGCGCGCCGCGATCGAACAGCGTGAGCATCGCCTGGTAGATGGCGCGGTGCGCTTCCGTATAGAAGTCCGAGGGCCGGAGCACCTCGACCACGCGCGGCAGGGCCTCGCGGCCTTCGAGAAGGACGGCGCCGAGCACGGCGCGCTCGGCATCGAGATTGTGTGGCGGAATGCGCGTGGGAACTTCCAGCGGACTCATTGGCGGGCGCCATCGCAGATGCCGAGCATGCGGCATCTTCCGCGTGGCGCGTTGCCGGCGTCAAACAAATTCAGCTAGTCACAACTCATCCACATGTTTCGTTCTCGATACGGTGGATAAGCTGTGCGCAACCGCGCGCGCCATGTGGACGGCGCGTGGACAGATTCCGGAACGATCGAGCCGTGACGACCGAACGGCGAAAACAACACACGGCGAAAACGAAACGGCCCCGAGAACCGTGACGGTTCTCGGGGCCGACGCGTGCGGCGTACGCTACGCGTGCTATTCGCGCACGACGCTGACCTTCAGCTGCGCGGTGACATCGGCATGCAAGCGAATGGGCACGACCGTCTCGCCGAGCGATTTGATCGGCTCGTCGAGCTGCACGCGCTTGCGCTCGACTTTCACGCCGTGCTTGTCGAGGAACTCGACGAGGTCTTGCGAGGTGACGGAGCCGAACAGCTTGCCTTCCTCGGAAGCCTGGCGTCGCTCTTCGTACGACAGGCGCTCGATGCGATCCCGCACCGCTTCGGCGTCACCCTTGATGCGATCCGCCTTGGCATGCGCCTGTTGCTTGATGTGCTCGAGGTTCTTGAGGTTGCCTGCGGTGGCGCTGAGCGCCAGCTTCTGCGGAATGAGGAAATTCCGCGCATAGCCGTCGGAGACGTCGCGGACCTCACCGCGGCGGCCGAGCTTCTGCACGTCGTCCAGCAGGATGACTTTCATGCCCCGTTCCTAATCGGTCGAGACGTACGGCAGCAGCGCTACCGTGCGCGCACGCTTGATCGCGTGGGTGAGCTGGCGCTGGTGTCGCGCGCAGCTGCCGGAGATGCGGCGCGGAATGATCTTGCCGCGCTCGGTCACGAAGCTGCGCAGGCGCCGGGTGTCCTTGTAGTCGACGAGATCGACTTTGTCGGCGCAGAACTTACAGATCTTCCGCCGGCCGAACCGGCGGCGCTTGACGGGTTTCGCTGCGGGCGGAATGGCGCTCCTCCTTTAACCGTTAGAACGGCACGTCGTCGTCGCCGCCGCCGGCATTGGCCGTCTCCTCGGCGAAGGCGGGCGCGGTGGCCGGCGCGCCGGACGACGCGCCCTTGGTGCGGCTCATGAACTGGACACGCTCGGCGACGACCTCGGTGACCGAGCGCTTCTGACCGTCCTTGCCTTCCCAGTCGCGCGTCTGCAGCCGGCCCTCGACGAAGATGCCACTGCCCTTGTCGAGATATTCGCCGCACGACTCGGCCTGCTTGCCCCAGACGACCACCGTGAGGAAGCACGCTTCCTCGCGCTTCTCTCCGGACTGCGTCGTGTAGTTGCGATTGACGGCGAGCCGCAGGTCGGCGACGGCGGTGCCGCTGGGCGTGTAGCGCAACTCCGGGGGACGGGTCAGGTTACCGATGAGCAGGACTTTGTTGAGGCTCGCCATCAGACGACCTCCTCGAGGACCTTGCTGTCCCCGTCGGGGGGTTCTTGCGCCTTTCTCGAGCGAGCCCTCTTGCTGCGCGTCGGCACCCGCGTCGAGAGAAAACGCAGGACGTTTTCGTTCAGCCGGAGCTGGCGCTCGAGCTCCTTCACCATAGAGGGCTCAGCCTTCGCCTCGAAGACCGCGTACGTCCCTTCCCGTTGCTTGCGGATGTCGTACGCGAGCCGGCGCTTGCCCCAGTTGTCGACTTTGTCGACCTCGATGCCGAGCGACTTCGCCTGCTCACCGACCTGCGTGAGCAGCGTCGCGACTTCCTCATCGGTCGGCTTGGGATCGACGATGACGAGTATTTCGTAAGGCCGCAGTGTACTCACCTCCCGAAACTTCGTGGGTCGAAGCGCTTAACCATAACAAACATCCCCTGGGCTCACAAGGTCAATGCCCGAAAAGAGATACGGCCCGGGCCATGTTCGACCCGGGCCGTACGTTCACGCATCGCGTGAACTGCATCGCAACTTCCACGATCATTGCGGCGCGGGAGTTTGAGGGGGACGTCTCGTCCCCCTGATCCCAATCGCGTCGTTCGACAGGCCTCGCCCGCCTGACTCCTACCTCGCGTCTAGTACATGTCTCCGTGCGGCATCGCCGGCGCGGCCGCCGGCTTCTCCTCGGGAATGTCGGTGACCAGCGCTTCCGTGGTCAGCAGCAGCGAGGCGATCGACGCCGCGTTCTGCAGCGCCACCCGCTCCACCTTCGCCGGATCGATGATGCCGGCCTGCAGCATGTCCACGAACTCGTTGCTGTCGGCGTCGAAACCGCGCGTGGCGACACTCTCGGCCTTCACCTTCTCGACGATCACGCTGCCCTCGAGGCCAGCATTCTCGACGATCTGGCGAATCGGCTCCTCGAGTGCCCGCTTGACGATCATGGCGCCCACCTTCTCGTCGCCCTCGAGCTTCTTGAGGTTGTCGACGGCCTTCGAGCAGCGCAGCAGCGCCACGCCGCCGCCCGGCACGATGCCTTCCTCCACCGCGGCGCGAGTCGCGTTGAGCGCGTCCTCGACGCGGGCCTTCTTTTCCTTCATCTCGGTCTCGGTCGCAGCGCCGACCTTGACCACCGCGACGCCGCCGGCCAGCTTGGCGAGCCGCTCCTGCAGCTTCTCGCGGTCGTAGTCGCTCGTCGTCTCGTCGATCTGAGCGCGGATCTGCTTGATGCGCCCCTCGATGGCCGACGACTTGCCTGCGCCCTCGACGATCGTGGTGTTGTCCTTGTCCACGACCACCTTCTTCGTGCGGCCGAGATCCTCGATTTTGATGTTTTCGAGCTTGATGCCGAGATCCTCGGTGATGGCCTTGCCGCCGGTGAGGATCGCGATGTCCTCGAGCATGGCCTTGCGACGGTCACCGAAGCCCGGCGCCTTCACGGCGGTGGTGTGCAGCGTGCCGCGCAGCTTGTTGACGACCAGGGTGGCCAGCGCCTCGCCCTCGACGTCCTCGGCGATGATGAGGAACGGCTTGCCGGAGCGCGCCACCTGCTCGAGCAGCGGCAGCATGTCCTTCATCACGCTGATCTTCTTCTCGTGGATGAGCACGAGGGCGTCCTCGAGGACGACCTCCATGCGCTCGGCGTCGGTGACGAAGTACGGCGAGAGATAGCCCCGGTCGAACTTCATGCCCTCGACCACGTCGAGCGACGTCTCCGCCGACTTCGACTCTTCGACCGTGATGACGCCGTCCTTGCCGACCTTTTCCATGGCCTCGGCGATGAGGTTTCCGATGTTCCGGTCGTTGTTCGAGGCGATCGTCGCGACCTGCGCGATCTCCTTCTTGTCCTTGGTCGACTTGCTGAGCTTCTTCAGCTCCTCGGTCACGGCTTCGACCGCCGTCTCGATGCCGCGCTTGAGGCCCATCGGGTTGGCGCCGGCCGTCACGTTCTTCAGGCCCTCGCGGAAGATGGCCTGGGCGAGTACCGTCGCGGTGGTCGTCCCGTCACCCGCGATGTCGGAGGTCTTGGAGGCGACCTCCTTCAGCATCTGGGCGCCCATGTCCTCGTAGGGGTCCTTCAGCTCGATCTCCTTCGCGACGGTGACGCCGTCCTTGGTGATCGTGGGGCTACCGAACTTCTTGTCGATGACGACGTTGCGGCCCTTGGGCCCGAGCGTCGCCTTCACGGCCGCGGCCAGGACGTTCACGCCCTTGAGCAGGCTCGTGCGTGCGTCCTCGTCGAATTTCAGCTGCTTCGGCATGGATCGTATGCCTCCCTGGAATGTGTTCTGGAATGTGTTGGCTGAGCGCTACTCGAGAATGGCGAGAACGTCCTCTTCGCGCAGAATGAGGTAGTCGTCCCCGTCGATCTTCACTTCGTTGCCGGAATATTTTCCGAACAGGATGCGATCGCCCGACTTCACGTCCAGGGCGATCCGCTTGCCGTCTTCGGCGATTTTGCCGTTCCCGGCGGCGACGACCTTCCCGCGCTGCGGCTTTTCCTTTGCCGTATCGGGAATGATGATGCCGCCGATCTTCTCCTCACTCTCCTCCTCGCGCTTGACGAGGATGCGGTCGTGCAGCGGACGCACTTTCATGGACCCCTTGCCTCCCTGGGTTACGGTTGCTTGAGCGGCTTTCGCCATAGCGGCCGACCTCACTGTGTGTATTAGCACTCGTTCGGAGCGAGTGCTAATATTACCGGGCCGTGGGGCGGAATCAAGCGAAAAAATCGGAGGGCTCAGGATGCCAAAAAGCATTTTGATTTCAAACGTTTTGCCAGAGTCAGCGCGGGCCCTGATCACGCGGGATTATACGGTCGATTACAACGATACCGATACCCCACTGGCCAAGACCGACCTCATCCGGAGGCTCAAGGGGAAGGATGCGCTGATCTGCCACATCATCAGCACCATCGACGAGGAAGTCCTGGTCTCCACCCCTACCCTCAAGGCCGTCTGCAACGTGGCGGTCGGCTTCAACAACATCGACGTGGCGGCCGCGAAGAAGCAGGGGATCGTCGTCACCAACACCCCCGATGTATTGACCGAAACCACCGCCGACTTCGCCTGGGCCCTGCTGATGGCAACCGCGCGCCGGATCGTCGAGGCGGACCGGTTCGCCCGCTCCGGGCAGTGGAGCCGTTGGCAGTGGGACCTGCTGTGGGGTAACGACGTGTACGGCAAAACGCTGGGTGTCATCGGCTTCGGCCGGATAGGTCGTGCGGTGGCGCGCCGCGCGTCGGGGTTCAACATGCGGGTGCTCTATCACGACACCGTCCGCGCCGACGCCGCCGCAGAGCGAGAGCTGAAGGCGACCTATATGGACCGCGATACGCTGCTACGTGAGGCGGACTTCGTCAGCCTGCACACCGTGCTGATCCCGGAGACCCGGCACCTGATCGACGAAAGCACGCTGCGCCTGATGAAGAAGACAGCGATTCTCGTCAACGCGGCGCGCGGCCCCATCGTCGACGAGGCGGCGCTGGTGAAAGCGCTCAAAGAGGGCTGGATCGCGGCGGCCGGCCTCGACGTGTTCGAAGAGGAGCCGAAGATCCACCCCGGCCTGCTGTCACTTGCGAACGTGACGCTTGCGCCGCACATCGCGAGCGCCTCGCTGGACACGCGGGTGGCCATGGCGAATCTCGCCGTGCGCAACTGCCTTGCGGTGCTCGAGGGCAAGCCGGCTCTCACGCCGGTGTCGAGCTAACGGACCTTCGCCCACTCCTCCCACTGGGCCCGGCGGGGAAAGTAGAAGACGAGCGCGGCGAGCGCGAGCACGAACAGCGGATACGCCGCGCCGGGGAGTCCCGTGAGCACATATGCGACGAGACCGAGGACGCCCGGGAACTCGGCCAGCGCGCACGCGATGATGCTCGCGGTCAGCAGTCGCAGAGCGGGCTGAGCAGCCGCCTGCGTCATCGCGGCCCGGCGCATCATGCCCGCCACGACGACCACGATCACCCCGAGCGCGAGGGCCAGATGGCCGACCTGTGCGTTGCCCGCGAACGCGGGCGTGGGCATTCCGCGGCGAGCCAAGATCGCGACGACAGACCATAAGCCGAGGACCGACATGATGAGGCCGATCGCCACGATGGCGGCGGTTCGGTATTGAGCCTTGAGATCGAGCGGCTGGGCGACGCTCACGATGCGCCGGCGGCGTCCGGTACGCCCAAACGGCGCTCGATGCGCGCGAGACGGTATGTGAAGGTCTCGAGCACACGGTCGCCGACGCCGGCGGTCCGCGCGAGGTCGAGCGCATCGCGGACCACGGCGCGGGCCGCCGCGAAATCGCGCGCGCGATGCTCCTGGAACTTGGCGAGCTCTTCCCACGGCCGCGGATCGAACAGGTCGCGCTGCCGCGCCGCCTCCCACAGCGCACACGCGGTCTCCCAGTGCGCGGCACGCTTCTCCCACCACGCCAGACGCAGCCGCACCCAGTGCGCCGCGTCGCCGTCGAGGCCCGCGTCGAGCGCGGCGCGATAACAGCCGAGGCCGCGGTCCACGTCCACCGGCTCCCAGAGCCGACCCAGTCCCGCCCACTCGTGAGGGCGCAGCGTGGGGCCGTCGCCGAGCGCGGCGCCGAACCACCCGACGAGCGCGGCCAGCGACAGCACGTCGTCACGGTTGTGGGCAAAGATGCGCGCCAGCGGCGCCGCACGCTTGCGGCGGAGCCAGTCGAAGTACAGCGTCGGGATGAGGGCGCCCGGCACGTCCTGGTCGCGTGCGAGCCCCAGCACGTCTCGCTCGAGCGTTCCCAATCGGCAGTCGTCGAAGCACCCGGTCCACACGCGCCGCGAGGGCCGCAACAGGTCGAAATGCGGCAGCGTCGCCGGCCAGCGCCGTCGCGCGAGCACGAACCGCGTCTCCAGCAGCGGCAGGTCGAAGCCGCCCCCGTTGAACGTGACGACGGCGCCGGCGCGATCGAGCAGCGGAGCGAGCGCCGCCAGCAGGGCCGGCTCCTCGTCGAGGTCGCGCATGAAGTGCTGGGCGACGACGAACGTATCGCCCTCGATCCAGCCGGCGCCGACCAGGAACGCGTACGTCCCCGTCCCCCCCGCGAGTCCCGTCGTCTCCGTATCGAGGAACAACAGGCGCTCGGCCGTCACCGGCGCGGAATCCACGCGGGCCACGCGCGCGAAGACCTCGAGCGGTGCCAGCCGCACGCCGTCGAGCGGCACCCGGCCGTGGCGATGCTCGAGCGGATACTCGCGGCGCACCACGAGGAGCGCGCCCGCCCCGGTGTCGACCACCTCGCCGCCCACGATGCGCTCGATCGGCTCCGCGGCGGCGCGCGGGGCGCGGCGCGTCTCGATGCGCCGGATGATGCGCCGCAGATCGTCGAGACTCTGCGTGGACATCAGGAGGTCAGCTCGCGCAGCAGCCTGCCCGCGATCGCCTTGGCCCGACGCCCGACCTCGTTGACGGGCCCGACGCAGGACGGACAGCCGAACGCGCAGGCACACGCGGCGAGCGTGTCGAGGCCGCGGCCGAGGAGGTCCGGCAGGACTTCGAAGACGCGCTCGGCGAGGCCGATGCCGCCGGCATGCGAGTCATAGAGATAGATGGTGGGATTGAACTCGGCGGCGTTCATCAAACGCGCCTTCGCCGAGTCGCGCGTGGCCACCACGCCGCCCGTGGCCGGCGTCGTGTCGCCAAGCCAGGAGCCGAGGTCACGCACGTCGCAGAGCAGGAAAATCGGCGCCAGGTGGTGCAGCAGATAGGTCACCGCCCGCAGCCCGTCGATGAGTTCTTCGCGCGAGCGACTCACGCGCTCGAGCGTCGCCGGCGCGACCGTCAGCCACGCGCTCGTGGTCTGCATCTCCTGCTGCGGCAGATCCACCTCTCCGGAGCCGACGTTCTCCATCGTGCCGAGCTTGATCTTCTTGAATCCGACGACCTTCTCGGCCACGAGCACCTCGCCCTGCTCGGCGAGGTATCCGCGCTGCTCGCGCCCCTCGAACCGCTGCAGAATCCAGACGCCCTTGGCGCTGACCGCATCGGTGAAGTAGTCGACGTTCACGCGCTTGACGTAGGCGACCTTTTCCTCGTCCTCGCGGAAGCGCAGCTCCTGGACTTCGTACGGCACGCTCTCGACGAGGTAGATGGCCTTCGGGTAGATGGTGGCGAACGCGCTGCCCCAGTCGACCTCGGCGATGATCTGTCGCTTCTTCGTCTGCATCGCGTCGCGCGCGGTCGTGTCGATGACGACGAAGTTGTCGGTCGTGACGGTCCGCAGCGAGATGTGATCGGCCGGATAGGTCTCGGACGCCCAGTGATACCGCTCACCCGCGCGATGCAGCACGCCCTCGTCCTCGAGCGCGGCGGCCAGCTTACGCACGTCGATCCCGCCAAACGGCTCGTCCGCCACGAGCGGAAGCTCGAACGCCGCACACTTGAGATGGTTGGCGAGGATGAACGGGTTGTCGGGATTCACGCGCGCGTGCTCGGGCGGCGTGCCAAACAGATAGTCGGGATGCGTGACCATGAACTGATCGAGCGGCGCGCTCGTGGCCACGAGAATGGCCGCCGAGGGGCCGGACCGCCGCCCGGCGCGGCCGGCCTGCTGCCACAGCGAGGCGATGGTGCCGGGGTAGCCGGCGAGGATGGCCGCGTCCAGGTGGCCGATGTCCACGCCGAGCTCCAGCGCATTCGTCGACACGACGCCCAGCACGTCACCCGCGCGCAGCGACTGCTCCACCTCGCGGCGCCGATTGGGCAGGTATCCGCCGCGGTAGCCGCGGACGATTCCCGAGTCGCCGGTGGCGCGATCGGCGACGGCGCTCTTGATGGCCGTCAACAACACTTCGGTGGACAGGCGGCTCTGCGCAAACACGATGGTGGCGATCTTCTCGCGCAGCAGCCGGATGGCGAGCTTGGCCGCTTCGCCGAGATAGGGCGCGCGGATGCCGAGCTCGGGATTCACGACCGGCGGGTTGTAGCAGAGAAAGGTCTTGTCGCCACTGGGCGCGCCGCTCTCGGCGAGCTCGTCGACCTCGTGACCCGTCAGGCGCGAGGCGAGCTCGCCCGGGTTCGCGATGGTGGCCGAGGCCATGATGAACTGCGGCGTCGAGCCGTAGTGCGCACAGATGCGGTGGAGCCGGCGCACGACGTTACTCAGGTGCGAGCCGAACACGCCGCGATAGGCGTGCAGCTCGTCGATGACGATGTACTTCAGATTCTGAAAGAGCACCGCCCACTTGGTGTGGTGCGGCAGGATGCCGGAGTGCAGCATGTCGGGGTTCGTGAGCACGAGATTGGCGCGCGCCCGCACCGCCCGCCGCGCATCCTGCGGCGTGTCGCCGTCGTACGTGAACATCCGCATTTCGGGCAGCTGCTTGGCGAGCTGCTCGAGCTCGGCGAGCTGATCCTGGGCGAGCGCCTTCGTGGGAAACACGTAGAGCGCGCGCGCATCCGGCTGATGCACGAGCGCCTGGAGCACGGGCAAGTTATAGCAGAGCGTCTTGCCCGACGCCGTCGGTGTGACGACGACGACGTGGCGTCCGGCCTGCACGAGATCCCAGGCGCGCGCCTGATGGCTGTAGAGCTGCTCGATCCCGCGGGCGCGCAGCGCATGCACGATGCGCGGGTCCATCGTCGTCGGGAACGGCGCGTACACAGCAGCGCGCGCGGGAAAGTGTCGCGAGGCGGTGATGCAGGCGCCCGTCGAGGCGGAGATCAGCAGATCGTCCAGGATCTCGCCGAGCATCGGGGCGACTGTATCATAGCGACGTGAAGCGCCTCGCGTTTTGGCTGCCGCCGCTTCTGTGGATGGCGACGATCGCGTGGTTCTCCACGGCGCAGTTCAGCTCTGAGAACACCGGCTCGATCCTCACGCCGCTGTTTCGGTGGCTCTTCCCCCAGGCCACCGAGCCGCAGCTCGCATTGCTGCACGCGATCACACGCAAGACCGCGCACGTCACCGAGTACGGCGTGCTGTGCACGCTCTGGTTCGTCGCGCTGACCCGGGAGCGAGGCCTCCCGCGGCGACGCGCCGCGTGGATCGCGCTGCTCGTCGCCGTCGGCTGGGCGTGTCTGGACGAGCTCCACCAGGCAACGGTCCCGAGCCGGACGTCGAGCCCAATCGACGTCGCGGTGGACGGCTTCGGGGCGCTGGTGGCGGCCATCATCGGCGCAAGCGGCGGCGGCCGCGTCCTCGACGTGGCGGCGACGCTGTTCCTGTGGGCCGCCGCTGCAGGCGGCGCGGTCGTGATTGCGATCGATCTCGCCGCCGGTGTGTCGTCGGGCGTGCTGTGGCTCACCGTGCCCGCGGCGAGCGTCGCTCTGGCGCTGCGCCGCCGCGCTGCGGCGCGAGGCTGACTACACCTTCAGCCGGGGATCCAGCGTGTCGCGCAGCCCGTCGCCGAACAGATTGATGCCGAGCACGGTGACGAGAATGGCCAGCCCCGGGAACGTCGCCAGCCACCACGCCGTCGAGATGTAGACGCGCCCGTCGGCGAGCATGCCGCCCCAGGTGGGTGTCGGTGGCTGCACGCCAAGGCCGAGGAACGACAGCGCGGACTCGATCACGATCACGCGCGCCATGTCGAGCGTCGCCACCACGAGCCAGGGTGTGAAGACGTTGGGCAGCACGTGGCGCAGCAGAATGCGGCCGTCGCGACTGCCAAGCGCCTGCGCCGCCTGCACGAACTCGCGCTCACGAAGGGAGAGCGCGGCGCCGCGCACGATCCGCGCGTACACGACCCAGCTCGACACCCCGATCACACAGATGATCGTCGTGAGGCTCGGCCCGAGCACGCCGATCACCGCGATGGCGAGCAGGATGAACGGAAATGCCAGCTGGATGTCGGCGAGCCGCATGAGCACGTCGTCGACGCGCCCTCCGAAGTAGCCGGCGAGGAGGCCGGCCCCCATTCCGAGCACGCCGGAGATCGCCACCGCGGCGAAGCCGACCAGGAGCGCGGGGCGCGCGCCGAACACGATTCGCGCGAGGATGTCGCGGCCGAGGTGGTCGGTGCCGAGCAGGTGCACGCGCCCCGCCGCATCCCGGCTCAGCGGCGCCTTGAGCCGCTCGCCGATGTCCTGCTCGACGGGATCGAACGGCGTGATCACGGCCGCGGCCACGGCGGTGACGATCACGACCGCCACCACCACGAGACCGAAGAGCGACGTCCGTCGCCGCGCGAGGCGGCGCATGAACAGCCACCATTCGCTCTGCGCGGGGGCGAGCGGCTCGGGCAGTCGCAGCGCGGTGGCGCGGGTGCTCACGACAGACGGATGCGCGGATCGAGGTACGTGTACACGAGATCGACGAAGAGGTTGACGAGAACGAACGTCGATGCCAGCAAGAACACCGCGGCCTGCACCACGGGATAGTCGCGGTTGTAGATCGCCTGGACGGACAGACGGCCCACGCCCGGCCACGCGAAGATCGTCTCGGTAATGACGGAGCCGCCGAGCAGCGTGCCGAGCTCGATGCCCACGATCGTGACGATCGGGATCGCGGCGTTCTTCAGCGCGTGCTTCCAGACCACGGGGGGATCGCTCACGCCCTTGGCGCGAGCCGTCCGGATGTAGTCCTGGTTCAGGACCTCCAGCATCCCCGAGCGAGTCAGTCGCGTGATGCGGGCGGTGGTGAAGAGGCCGAGCGTGATCGCCGGCAGCACGAGGTGCCGCCATTCGCCGCGGCCCGACGACGGCAACAGGTTGAGCTGGACGGAGAAGAGGAGGATCAGCATGATGCCCAGCCAGAACGTCGGCATCGATTGTCCGAGCAGCGCGATGACCGTGGAGACGTAGTCGACGATCGTATTGCGGCGCACCGCGGAGAGGATACCGGCGGGAATCGCCAGGCACAGCGCAATGATCAGCGCCGCCCCCGCCAGCTGAAAGGTCGCCGGCATGCGCTCCACGACGAGACCAAAGGCCGGCTCGCCGTGGCGAATCGAGTCGCCGAAATTCCCGCGCAGCGCGCCGCCGAGGAAGCGCGCGTATTGCACGTACAGCGGATCGTTGAAGCCCATCCGCTCGCGGAACTCTCGGATGTCGAGCGCCGTCGCCTCGGGCGGCAGCAGCACGAGCGCCGGATCGCCGGTGAGATGCAGGATCACGAAGACGACGACGGAGATGCCGAGCAGCACGACCAGCGACTGCGCCAGTCGCCGGGCGAGGAACGTCTTCATGCCTGCCGGCGCAGGCGGGCGACGGCCTCGATGTGCGGGGTCTGCGGGAACATGTCCACCGGCTGCACCCATTCGAGCCGATACCCGTAACGGGCGAGGTCACTCACGTCGCGGGCGAGGGTCGACGGATTGCACGAGACATAGACGATGCGCGCCGGCCCCATGGCAGCGAGGGCGGCGAGCGCCTTGGGATGGAAGCCGGCGCGCGGCGGATCGGCCACGACGACGGACGCGGTCACGCCCTGGCGCACGAGTTCCGGCAGAACGTGGCGGACCTCTCCGGCCAGGAACGTGCAATTGTCGATGCCGTTGGCGCGGGCGTTGCGAATGGCGTCGGCGACCGCGGCCGCGGCCAGCTCGATGCCGTACACGGCCCGCACGCGCCGCGCGAGCAGCAGGCTGATGGCGCCGGTGCCCGAATAGAGGTCGAGCAGGGTCTCCGAGCCGTCGAGCGCGCACGCCTCCTCCACCAGAGCGAACAGGCGCTCGGCCTGCCGCGTATTCGTCTGGAAGAAGGAGTTGGCCGACACCTGGAACGTGACCGGGCCGAGCGCCTCCCGGATGTGATCGCGCCCGGCGAGCAGATGTTCCTCCGACCCCACGGCCACGCTCGCCTTCTTGGCGTTGACGTTGAGCACGACGCTGGCCGTCGCCGGCACGCGCTTTTTCAGCGCTTCGGCCACCGGCGCCAGCGTCTCCACGTCGGGCGCGGCGCCGACCACGTTGACCATCGCCTCGCCGGTGTGTCGACCGTGCCGCATCATGACGAAGCGCAGCAGACCGCGCTCGGTCTGCGGGTCGTACACCGAGATCGCGCGCTCGTGCACCTGTCGGCGGAACTCCTCGAGCAGGACGTTCATCGGCTCGGACTGCAGGAGACAGCGTTCGATGTCGAGCACGACATCGTAGCGCTCCGCCGCGTGCAGGCCGATCGCCGGCGGCTCGTTGGCCACCGTGAACTCCATCTTGTTGCGATAGCCGTACGGCTCCGGGGCGGCCAGGATCGGCCGCAGCTCGAAGACCCCGACGCCGCCGATCCGCTCCAGGCAGTCGCGAACCTGCTTTTCCTTGAACGCCAGCTGCGCGGGATAGGCCAGGTGCTGCAGTCGGCAGCCGCCGCAGTGCCCGAAGTACGGGCACGGCGCCTCGACGCGGTCCGGTGAGGCCACCAGAACCTCGTCGATCGTCGCGCGGCCGAAACGTCCGCGGGCCTCGATGAGTCGAACGCGAACCCGGTCGCCCGGCAGCCCGCCTCGGACGAAAATAACGTAGCCGTCGGCGCGTCCGACGCCCTCACCGCCGAATGCGAGATCCTCGATCGCGAGCTCGAGCGTGTCGCCGCGACGCGGTTTCGCCATGGACCAAGCCACTATAAGCGTCGGTCCGAAACCAGTCAATTTGACGAGGACTTCGCGGTGTATCATACCGACGTAATGAGGAGCGGAATGCCTCGCGCCGTGGCCGAGGTTCTCGCGGCCGCGGTCCCTCAGATCGCCGAGCGACTTCCCGAATATCGGATCCGCACGGCCTGGCGCGCGCTGGTGGGCGTTGACGTCGCACGCCGCACGCGCCCGCAGTCGCTCACGAACGGCTGTCTGCACGTCGTCGTCGACAACTCACCGTGGCTGCACGAGCTGACGTTGCGCTCAGCCGAGCTCACCGAGCGGCTGCATGCGCAGTTCGACGTGGTCCGGTCCGTCCGCTTCACTCTCGGAACGCTTCCGGCCGAGCCCTCGCCGCCGGCCGAGCGTCGCGAGCGTCGCGCGAAGACGCTCGGCGACGACGACCGCCGTGACATCGAGGCGGCCGCTTCGGCGATCTCCGATCCCGCGCTGGCCGATGCCGCGCGCCGGCTGTTGACGACGGCGCGTCGCGCGGACCACGCACGAGGTGCAACACGATGACCGGGTCCCGGATCGCTGCTCTTCTGCTCCTGGCGCCGCTCGCGACCGGCTGCGCAGCGCTGTCGCGCACGTCCGGGTCCGACGACGGCGAAACGCCGCGTCTGCGGCTGACGCCGGTCTCGCGCGATGCGCGCGCAGAGGCGTACTACGACTTCGCCGCGGCGCAGCTGCACGTGCAGGCCGGCCGGTTCAAGGAAGCCATCCCGCTGGTGCAGGACGCGATCAAGCGCGATCCGAATTCCGCGTTTCTGTGGACGCAGCTGGCGCAGTATCTGATCCGGGCCGAACAGCCGGCCGAGGCGCTCACGGCCGCCCAGAAGGCCGTGCAGCTGGCGCCGGATGATCCGGGTCCGCACCTCACGCTCGCCGAGCTGCTGCGCGGCCAGAAAAAATTTGCCGAGGCCGAAGCCGCGCTCGAGAAGGTCATCGAGCTGAATCCGACGAACGAGGACGCCTATCTGACGCTGGCCCGCTACCAGGTCGAGCAGAAGGCGTACGATCGCGCGCGCGCCGTCCTGCTGCGGCTCGCCGACAAGCAGCCGCGGCTGGCCCAGGCGCAGTTCCTGCTCGGTCGGCTCGCGATCGAGACGGAGAGCTGGGACGAGGCCATCACGCGGCTCACGCGGGCCGTCGAGCTCGATCCCGATCACGACGGCGCCTGGACCGCCCTCGGGTACGTGTACGAGACACGCCATCGCACCGAGGAGGCCGTCGAGACCTACCGCAAGGCCGTGCAGGCCAATCCCGACAACCCCGCGTTCGTCGAGCGGCTGGGCGATCTGCTGATCCGGCTCGGGCGCTACAAGGAGGCGCAGACGGAGATCGAGCAGCTGGCGGAGATCGCGCCGCGCGACGCCCGCGTCTGGATGAAGCTCGGTGCGGTTTTCTACGAGCAGAAGATGTACGACCGCGCCAGCGATGCCTTCCGGCGTGTGGTGATGCTCGAGCCCACGAACCTCCGCGCGCGGTATTTCCTCGCCACCACATATATGGACGCGGGCAAGGACACCGAAGCGCGCAGCGAGCTCGAGCGCATCCTGCGCGCCGATCCGCGCTCGATCGATGCCCGAGTGCAGCTCGGGTTCCTCTACGGCCGGCTCAAGCGCTTCGACGAGTCGATCGCGGTGCTCCGCGAGGCCGTGAACCTGGAGCCCAAGCGTCCCGAGCTCTTCCTCTATCTCGGCACCGCGTACTTCCGCGCGAAGGAGTACGATCGCGCGCTCGAGACGCTGCGCGAAGGGCTGTCGCTCGACGACAAGAACCGCGACCTGCACTTTCAGGTCGGCGTCGTGCTCGAAAAGCAGTCGAAGTTCGACGACGCCGTCGGTGCCTTCAAGCGCGTCATCGCCCTCGATCCCAAGCACGCCGAGGCCTACAACTACGTCGGCTACATGTACGCCGAGCGCGGCCAGAACCTCGACGAGGCCATCTCGCTCATCGGCAAAGCGCTCGCGCTCGAGCCCGACAACGGGTACTTCATCGACAGCCTCGGCTGGGCCTACTACCAACAGGGCAAGTACCCCGACGCGCTCCGCGAGCTCAAGCGCGCCGTCGAGAAAGCCAAAGAAGATCCCGTGATCTTCGACCACCTCGGCGACGCGTACGCGAAGAACGGCTTCGAGGAAGACGCGCTCGCCGCGTGGGAGAAGTCGCTGTCACTCGATCCCTCGGCCGACGGTGTGAAGCAGAAGGTTCAGGACGCGAAGTCGCGGCTCCGCCGTGCGCAGGGCGAGCGTTCCAAAGCGTCTCAGTAGCCTCCTCGGGGTCCTGCTGCTCGCCGGTTGCGCGATCGCGCCGCCCACGCCGCACGCGCCGATCGAGGCCGAGGCGCGCCGCGTGGTCGATCGACTCACCGCACGCTGGCAGGAGTGCCACGATCTTCGCGCGCTCGCCGACGTCACGCTCAAGCGCGGCAGCGAGCGTCAGCGCCTGAGCGGCGTCCTGCTCGCCCGCTCGCCCGCGTCCGTCCGCTTCGAGGTGCTGTCGCCCTTCGGTCAACCCTTCCTGCTCGTGGCCATGCACGACGGGCGCATCACGGCTTACAACACCGCCACCAACGAGGCGCGCGTCGGCACCGCCACGGTCGAAAGCGCTGCCGATCTCATCAGCCTCCCCGTGGAGCCCACAGAGCTGGTCGGTCTTCTGTGCGGCCGACCCGTGCCGCCGTCGGATCTCCGGGTAGCCGAGCTTCTCCCGCCGGACGCCCTCGGGCCCTCGATCAACCTCGTCGGCCGCTACAATCGCCAGCGCATCTGGCTGGATCTCGAGAGCGCGCTCGCGCGTCAGGTCACGATCACCGGCGGTCGCGCCGAGGCGACCGTCACCTTCCGTCGCGCGGATGACGGCGCGCTGACCGGCATGGACCTCAGCGCGGCCAACGACTACGTCACCGGCGCCGTGCAGTATCGCTCGCTGGCGCTCAACGGCGGCGTCGACGCCGAGCGCTTCGCGCTCACGTTACCCAAGGACGCGAAAATACAGAACATCCGTTGACCGAGCGCGGGAGCGCGTGATAGCCTTCCGTGCTTTGTCGAAGGGGAACCGCCCCGCCCGTCGGCTCGTGCTCAAGGCCGCGGCCAAGGTCAACCTGGTGCTCGAGGTGCTCGGCCGGCGCGAGGACGGCTATCACGAGCTCGTCACGGTGATGCAGGCGGTGGATCTGTCCGATCGGATCACTCTCGAGGACGCAGAAGTCCTCGAGCTCCGCAGCCGCGTCCCCGGGGTGCCCAGCGACGGCCGCAACCTGGCGTTGAAGGCCGCGACGGCGCTGCGCGAAGCGGCCGGCATCAGCCGCGGCGTGCGGATCACGCTCGACAAGCGGATTCCCGTCGCGGCCGGGCTCGGCGGCGGCTCCGCGGATGCTGCGGCGGTTCTGGCAGGATTGAACCGATTGTGGCGACTTCGCTGGCCCCTCGAGCGGCTCGACGAGGTCGCGACGGGCCTGGGGATGGACGTGCCGTTCTTCCTGCGGGGAGGGACGGCGCTCGGCACGGGGCGTGGCGAGCGGATCGAGCGGCTGCGCGGCGGCGGCTCGCTGGGACTCGTGCTCGTGAATCCTCGCTTCGCGGTCAGCACGGCGGAGATGTACGGACGGGTCACGCCGCAGATGTACAGCGACGGCCGGTACGCGAAGACCCTGTGCGCGGGGCTCAGTGGACGAAGCCCTGGCCGCGTGGCGGCGAGCCTCTACAATGGCTTGCAGGAGGCGGCGGTGGCGGCGTATCCGCCGATCGGCAGGATCCGGGCCGCTCTGCTGGCGGCGGGGGCCCTGGGGGCGCTGATGTCGGGCAGCGGGCCGACGGTCTTTGGGGTGACCCGCTCGTTCGAGCATGCGCGGCAGATCCGCCGCCGGCTGACGCGCGGGGCGTGGGACTGCTGGGCGGTACGAACGTTGACGGGACCGGCCATACGGACGATCCATTGACGGAGACAGACATGCTGGGGCGTGGCCAAGCGGCAAGGCGCGGGACTTTGGATCCCGTATTCGGAGGTTCGAATCCTCCCGCCCCAACCACCCTGAGGGCAAGGCGCCGATGTCCTACGAGCTGAAGCTCTTCAGCGGCAACGCGAACCGCCCGCTCGCCGAGGAGATCGCGCAGTACCTTCGCGTGCCGCTCTCCGACGCCGAGGTGACGCGCTTCTCGGATGGCGAGGTCTACGTGCAGGTCAACGAGAACGTTCGCGGCGCGGACGTCTTCGTGATCCAACCGACCTGCCCGCCCGTAAACGACACGCTCATGGAGCTCTTGATCATGATCGACGCGCTCAAGCGCGCGTCGGCCCATCGCATCACCGCGGTGCTGTCGTACTACGGCTACGCGCGGCAGGATCGCAAGGTGCAGCCGCGCGTGCCGATCTCGGCCAAGCTCGTCGCTGACCTGCTCGAGGCGGCGGGCGTCGATCGCGTGCTCGCGCTTGACCTGCACGCCGGCCAGATCCAGGGCTTCTTCAACATTCCGGTCGACCACCTGTTCGCCGGTCCAGTGGTGATGATCGATTACCTGAAGAAGAAGGACCTCACCGAGCCCGTGCTCATCTCGCCCGACGCGGGCGGCGTGGAGCGCGCACGCGCGATCGCCAAGCGCCTGAACGCGAGCCTCGCCATCATCGACAAGCGCCGTGACAAGCCTGGCGCCGCCGTCGCCATGAACCTCATCGGCGACGTGGAAGGCCGCGACGCCGTGGTGATCGACGACATGATCGACACCGCGGGCACGCTCGTGCAGGCCGTGACGGCGATCAAGCGGGAAGGCGCGCGACGAATCCTCGCGTGCGGCATCCATCCGGTCCTGTCGGGGCCGGCCATCGACCGCATCAAGGCCTCGCCGATCGAGGAAGTCGTCGTCACCAATTCGATCCCGCTCTCGGCGGACAAGCGTGCCCTCGGCCGCATCACCGTGCTGACCGTGGCGCCGCTGCTCGGCGAGGCCATTCGACGGATCCACGACGAAGAATCCGTCTCGACCCTGTTCGTGTAGAACGACGAGCCAAGGAGCCTGAGATGAACACGCCGGAGATCACCGTCAAGCGCCGCGAGGGCACTGGCAAGGGCGCCGCCCGGCGCCTGCGCCGCGAAGGCGCCGTGCCCGCCATCCTCTATGGCGGCGCCGCGCCCCAGACCATCGCCGTCAACCCGCGCGACGTGCTGCGCATCATCCACGGCCACGAGGGCACGACGCAGCTGTTGTCGCTGAAATTCGACGGCGACGGCGGCGCCCGCATGGCCATCATCCGCGACATGCAGTTCGATCCGGTGACCGAGCGGCTGGTGCACGTCGACATCCAGGAAGTCCGCGCCGACCGCGCCATCACCGTGCGCGTCGCGGTGCATCCCGTGGGCGAGGCGATCGGCGTGCGGGACACGAAGGGCATCCTGAACCTCGTCATGCACGAGATCGAGGTGTCGTGCCTGCCGACGAACATCCCCGGCCGCATCGATGCCGACGTCTCGAACCTGGCGATCGGCGACGTGCTCGCCGTGCGCGACCTGCGCCCGCCGGAGGGTGTGCGCATCGTCAACGACCCGGGTCAGGCGGTCGCGACCGTGTCGCCGCCGATGGCCGAGGAAGTCGCGCCGACCGCGGAGGCCGCGGCCGCCGTCACGCCGGCCGAGCCCGAGGTCCTCACCGAGCGCAAGCCAAAGGAAGAGGCCGCGCCGGCCGAGGCGGAGGGCAAGAAGGCGCCCGCCGCGCCGAAGAAGGCGGAAAAGGAAAAGTAGCCCGGAGGCGACGCGTTGGCCCATGTGGTGGTGGGGCTGGGGAATCCAGGCCCCGAGTATCGGGACACCCGCCACAACATCGGCCAGCGCGTCGTCGACCAGCTCGCGCAGCAGCTCAAGCGCGCCTGGCATCCCGCCGCGCGCGCGCTCGTCGCGCGTGGCAACTGGCGGGGCGACGCGCTCTATCTGGTCAAGCCGCAGTCGTTCATGAACGTCAGCGGTCCCGCCGTCCGGCGCATCTGCGATGAGCTCGGCGCCGCGCCGGAAGACCTGATCCTCGTCTACGACGACATCGACATGGAGCTGGGCAAGGTGCGCACCCGGCTCAAGGGCAGCGCGGGCGGTCACAACGGCGTGAAGTCCATCCTCGAGACGCTCGGCACCGATGCGATCCGCCGCGTGAAGATCGGCATCGGCAGACCCGCGCACAAAGCGCAGGTGCCGGACCACGTCCTGACGACGTTCGAGCCGGACGAGGAGCAGATCGTCGCTGCCGCGGTCGCGACCGCCGCCGAGCGCGTACTCGGCTTGCTCGGCGCGCCCTGAGCGTCAGGCGCCGCGCAGCTCCTCCAGCAGTCGATGCCCCTCCGGCCAGTCTCCGTGCCCCGAGTCCGTGTTGAGGTGACCGGCGCCCTCGATCAGCACGAAGCGGCTGCCCCACGCGCGCGCGAACGTCCCGGCGCGCTCGGGGCTCACATACGGATCGTCGCTGCTCGCCACGACGATGCTCGGGAACGGCAGTCGATCGAGCGGCACCGGAGCGAAGCTTGCGACCGTGTCGAGCACGAGGGCGAGCATGTCGACGTCGGCCGGGGCCACGAGCAGGGCACCGGCGACCGGCCGGCGCGCCTGCCGCGTCCAGTGCGCCACCAGCGTGCAGCCCAGGCTGTGCGCGACGAGAATCGGCGGATGCTCGCAGGCGGCCACGGCGCGATCGAGGGCCTCACACCACTCCGCGAGCGTGGGCGCGTACCAGTCCCGCTGCACGACGCGGCGACACGTCGCATCGGCGGCTTCCCACAGGCTCTGCCAGTGCTGTGGGCCGGAATCTCCGTAGCCGGGCAACACGAGGACGGGCGGGCGGGCCATGACCGGCGGCCCTCAGCGGAAGAAGAGCAACGTCGTGGCCACGAACAGCGGCACGAGGATTCCAGCGCTATACAGCATGTAGCCGAAGAACGACGGCATCGGCACCTTCGCCTCCTCTGCGATCGACTTCACCATGAAATTGGGCGCGTTGCCGATGTACGAGTTGGCCCCCATCGCCACCGCGCCCACGCTGATCGCGGCCAGCACGCGATGCGTGACTCCGACGACGTCCTCCGGCAGGCGCGAGCCTTGAGCGAGCGCGAGGAAGGTCAGGTACGTGGGCGCGTTGTCGAGGAACGACGAGAGCACGCCCGTGGCCCAGAAAAAATGCCACGGCTCGCGCACGCCGAGCTCGCCCCCACGCACGCGCAACAGCTCGAGCGCCGGGATCATCGTCAGGAAGATTCCCACGAACAGCACGGCCACTTCGATCATCGGATGCGCGGTGACGCCATTGGCATGCCGGATCGAGGGCGGCGTGCGCCACAGCGAGACGCCCGCGCACGTCAGGATTGCGAGCTCCCGCCACGGTGCGGCGAGGAGCGCGACTGCCAGCACCACGAGCGCGAGCCACAGCGCGTTGAGCGCGCCCTGCACGCGCAACGGCGCGATGTCGGCGCGGTCACGCCGCCGCGCGACCGCCGACTCCCTGGCGTGCTCGCGTGTGTCCCACACGAAGTAGAGCAGCAAGAGGACGCCGGTCATGAACAGCCAGTGCGGCCACAGCCTGAGCGTCCAGGCGAACGGCACGCCCTGCAGATAGCCGAGGAAGAGTGGCGGGTCACCGAGCGGCGTCAGCATCCCGCCGATGTTGCTGACGAGGAAGATGAAGAACGTCACGGTGTGCTTCACGCGTCGACGCTCTCGATTGGTCTGTAGCAGCGGGCGGATCAGCAGCATGGAGGCGCCCGTCGTGCCGATGAGCGACGCGAGCACCGAGCCGAGCGCGAGGAACGTCGTGTTGGTGAGTGGCGTCGCCTCGAGGTCGCCGGTCAGGCGGATGCTGCCCGAGATCGCGTAGAGGCTCGACAACAAGATGATGAAGGAGAGGTACTCCTCGGCCATGCCGAGCAGAGCGCGCGGCTCGCGGAACAGATACAGCAGCAGCACAGGCGCCCCGAGCGCCGCCGCGACGAGCAGCTTGTTCCCGTTCGGTCCCCATCGTTCGGGCGCCCACAGCGGGGCAATGGCGATGGTCAGCAGCATGAGGACGAACGGAAGCACGGTGTAGACGGGGGGTGCCGGGCTCGCGGTCACGCGCTCGTCTCAGCCCGTGATTGCTGGGGATAGGGGCACATGGTATATAGTTGACATTTATCCACCAGGCCTGTGATTCCGCGGAGGGGGGAGCCGAGTGACCAAGGTCATCGTTGAGCCCGACGAGTCCTTCGAGAGCGCGCTGAAGCGCTTCAAGAAGCAGTGCGAGAAGGCCGGGCTCCTGTCGGAGTTCAAGAAGCGCCAACATTACGAAAAGCCCAGCGTTCGGCGCAAGCGAAAGGCCCTCGCCGCGCGCAAGAAGGCCAAGCGCCGGGAGCGGATGGCCGATTAGCAGCGGCAGCACTCCGGACGGTACCGCCAGCACTTCCGTCCAGCCCGGACGGGAGCGAATGAGGCGAAGGGTGGAGGCAGGCCGACTCTGGGGGCGCGGGATCGAATGGGATGCCGTCCGCGCCCTGGTCGCTTCCGACGCACGCACCACGATGGGTCGTGAGCGTGCGCTGACGGCGGAGCCCCTCACCGACCCCACCGACGTCGAACAAGCCCTCGATAGTACGGCCGAGGCGCGTCTCGCGCTCGCGCAGGAGGGCCCGCCTCCCCTCGACGGCATCTCCGATCCCCGCCCCATCCTCGACCGCGCGCGCGCCGAGGGCAGCGTCCTGGATGGCGCAGAGCTGGTCGCCCTCCTCCCCCTGCTCGACGCCGCTCCGCGTCTCGCCGCATACGGCCGCGCGATTCGGCCGGTGGCACCGACGCTCGCCGCGAACGCCGACGGCCTGCCGCGGCTCGGCGACCTCCGCGACCTCTTGCGTCGCGCGCTCGACGACGACGGCGCGCTGACCGATCGCGCGAGCGGACGCCTCGCACAGCTGCGTCGCGACCTTCGCGAGCGACGCCGACGACTCGTCGCCGAGCTCGAGCGATTGCTCCAGGCGGAGGGCGACCGGGTGTTCGCCGACCGCTTCGTGACGGTCCGCCACGGGCGCTACGTGCTGCCCGTGCGCGCGGAGTCGCGCGGCCGGCTGCGCGGCATCGTCCACGACCGCTCGCAGAGCGGTCAGACGCTCTTCGTCGAGCCCGAAGCGATGGTCGAGGCGAACAACGATCTGGTCGCCCTCGAGCGCGATGAGCAGCAGGAGACGGCGCGCATCCTGGCGGAGCTGACCGACGCCGTGCGCGCGCGACGTGAGGACCTCGCCTCCCTCGCCGAGACCCTCGGCGCGCTCGACTGGGTCTTCGCCCGCGCACATCTGGCCGAGCGCATGGAGGCGTCGCGGCCCGCCATCGACCGCACGGGGCGCGTGGAGCTCAGGACCGCGCGCCATCCGCTGCTGCTCGCGCAGCGCTGGCGCGATCCGCAGCGTGAGGTCGTGCCCGTGGATCTCGAGCTCGGCCCCGATCGCCCGCTGCTGCTGATCACCGGCCCGAATGCGGGCGGCAAGACCATCGCGCTCAAGACGCTCGCCCTGCTCTGCCTGATGACCCAGATCGGCTGTCACGTCCCCGCCGACGAAGGCTCTCGCGTACCGGTCTTCGACCGCGTCTTCGCTGTGATCGGCGATGATCAGTCGGTCGCGGAAAACCTGTCCACGTTCTCTGCCTTCATCAAGCAGATTCGCGAGGTGCTGGCCGAAGCCGAGGACCGCTCCCTCGTGCTGCTGGACGAGCTCGGCGCAGGCACCGATCCCGACGAAGGCGCGGCGCTGGCCCGCGCGATCCTCGAGTCGCTGGCCGACCGCGGCGCGCTGGTGGTCGCCACCACGCATCTGGAGCCGCTGCGGGCCTTCGCGGCCGCCGAGCCACGCGCGCGCAACGCCTCGGTGGAGTTCGACGCCGCGACGCTCGCGCCGACGTTTCGTCTCGTGTACGACCGCCCGGGCCAGTCATGGGCGCTCGCGATCGCCGCGCGGCTCGGCCTGCCGTCCGCGCTCATCCTCAGCGCGGACGGGCATCGCACGGCCGAGGCACGCCGGCTCGGCGAGCTGCTCGCCCAGCTGGACGCGCGCAACCGCTCCGAAGCCGAGCGCGCGCGTGAGCTCGAACGCCGCGAGACCGAGACCGCGGCGCGCCTGGCCGCCGCGCGCGAGGCCGAGCGGCGCGCGACCGAGCAGGCCCGCACGGTGCTCGAACGGGCCAAGACCGAAGCCGCCGCGCTGCTGACCGACATCCGTCGCGCGGTGTCGTCGGAATGGGAGCGGCTCAAGCGGACCGAGCGGAGCCGGCCGGCGCTCCAGGAAAGCCGCCGCCGCCTCCAAGAGGCGGGCGCGCGGATCGCGCCGACGGTCGCCGAACCGGCGCCCAGCGACCGGCCTCTGACCCCCGGCGCCGCCGTGGTCGCCGCGCACCTTGGGCTCAAGGGCGAGCTGCTCGAGATCCAGGGTGAGACGGCGACCGTGCGCGCGGGCTCCGTCACGGTGCGCGTGCCCGTGGCCGCGCTGCGTCCCAGCGACGCCCCCATCGCCGTGAGCGCCGCGCCGATCCGTGTTTCGCGCGCCGCCGCCGGCGACGACGGCTCTGCCGGCCGCGCCATCGGGCCGGAGCTCATGCTCCTGGGCAAGACGACCGACGAAGCGCGCGACCTCGTCGAGCAGTATCTGGACGATGCGTTCATGGCCGGCCTGCCCAACGTCCGGCTGGTCCACGGCAAGGGTACTGGCGCCTTGCGTAAGGCCGTCCGCACGCTGCTCTCGAGCCATCCGCTCGTCGATTCCTTCCGCGATGGCGAGCCGTCCGAGGGAGGCGCCGGCGCAACCGTCGCCGCGCTGAAGGTCAGCTGACGATGGCCACCTACTCGGCGGCCGTCCTCGACGACATCCGGGCGGGTGTGGACATCGTGGAGTTCATCGGACGGTTCGTGAACCTCCGCAAGGCGGGCGCGAACTGGAAGGGCCTCTGCCCGTTCCACGGCGAGAAGACGCCGTCGTTCATGGTCAATCCCAAGAAGGGCATCTTCCACTGCTTCGGCTGTGGCGTGGGCGGCGACGTCTTCGGCTTTCTCATGCGTCAGGACCGGCTGTCGTTCCCCGAGGCCGTCCGCGCAATGGCCAAGACCGCGGGCGTGGCGCTGCCGGAAGAGCGCGGCGCGCAGCCGGGGGACTCGGGTCGCGAAGAGCTGTTCCGCGTGATGGACCTCGCCGCGCGCTTCTATGCCGAGACCCTGTGGAAGCCGGCCGGCGAGCGGGCGCAAAAGTATCTGACCGAGCGCGGGATCGATCCGGAGGTCGCCAGGCGCTTCGGCCTCGGCTATGCGCCCGACGGCTGGGATCGGCTCGCCGACTTCATGAAGTCCGAGCGGATCGGCGAGGAAACGCTCGTGGCCGCGGGCCTGGCCGTGCCGCGCGAGAACCGCAGCGGCTCCTACGATCGATTCCGCAACCGCCTGCTGTTCACCATTCGCGATCTGCAGTCGCGCGTCGTGGCCTTCGGCGGCCGCGCCTTCGGCGACGAGCAGCCGAAATACCTGAACTCTCCCGAGACGCCGCTCTACACGAAGGGCAATCTGCTCTATGCCGCCGACACCGCCCGCGAGACGATGCGGGCGAACAACCGCGCGCTGATCGTCGAGGGCTACGTCGATTGCCTGATGGCGCACCAGCACGGCTTCACCGAGACAGTGGCGGCCCTGGGCACCGCCTTTACGCCCGCCCAGCTGGCGCTCTTGCGGCGCTACTGCGACGAGGTCGTCACCTTCTTCGATGCCGACGCCGCCGGACAGAAGGCGGCAGCACGGGCCGAGGAACTGCTGGAGCCGACCGGCGGTGGCTTCACGTGGGCGGTCAACCGTTCCGGCGGCTTTCCAACCGGCGGCGCGCTCCGCGTGAAGGTGGCGCTGCTGCCCGCCGGCCACGATCCGGACACGTTCCTGCGCACCGAGGGCGCTGCCGCGTTCTCCGAACGGATCGCGGGCGCGCGCAGCCTGCTGTCCTATGCGCTCGAGCGCACCATCCGTGAGAGCGACGGCAGCAGCGGCCCGCGCGCGCGCACCAATGCGTTCGCCCGCGTCGCGCTCATGCTGTCGAAGGTCACCGATGCCGACGAGGCGGCCGCGCTCTCGCGCGAAGCCGCCCTGCGGCTGGGCGTCGATGCCACGCAGCTCTGGATCGAGGCTCAGCGTCTGCAGGTGTCGCTGCGCAAGCCTCCGGCTCCCGTCGGCGTCGCCACGGCCGCGGCCCCGCCGCCCGCGTGGGAGCGTGACCTCGTCACCCTGCTCCTGGGCTCGGCCGCCGCGCGCGGCGTCCTGCTGCCGCTGCTCGATGGCGAGGACCTCGCCCACGCGGCGTTGCGTGAAGTGGCGCTGGCGTTGCGCGAGCGGCCCGACGCCGAGGGCGCCGCCCTGCTGGCTGAGCTTCGCAGCGACGCCGCGCGACACACGCTGTCCGCCCTGCTGGTCGCCGACTCATCGCCGTCCGACGCCGCGGACAGCATCGAACAGTTCCGCCGCCGCCTCGACCGCGCGCAGCGCCTGCGGCGCCTGCGCGCCGCAGCCCGCGACATTGCCGAGCGCCAGCAGGCCTCGACGTCCGCGGACGACTCGCTCGTCGACGCCCTGCGCGACGTCGAGCGAGAGAGCAAGACGGTCTACGGCTACACGCGCGCCGTCGGCCTTCCGCATCCCATGGGCCCCGAAGGGCCGCAAGGAGTTCAAGCGCATGACTGAAGAACCCAAGCTGGAGGAGCTCGATCGGCTCATCTCGATGGGCAAGCAGAAGGGCTTCCTCACCTACGACGAGGTGAACGACGCTCTTCCGTCGGACATCGTGTCGCTCGACCAGCTCGACGACATCATGATGATGTTCGGCGCCATGGACATCGAGGTGGTGGACTCCGCCAAGGCCGGCCGCCTGCCGTCCGAGGTCGGCCGCGAGCGCCAGCAGGCTGCCGCCGACGACGATGACGATGGCCCGGCCGAGCCGATCGACCTCACGCCCGGCCCCGTCGGCCGCACCGAGGACCCGGTCCGGCTGTATCTGCGCGAGATGGGCCGCGTCGCCCTGCTCACGCGCGAGGGCGAGATCGCGCTCGCCAAGCGGATCGAGGAGGGCAAGAACCAGGTCACCGTGGCCATCCTCAGCACCAATCTCGCCCTCGAGCGGTTCCGTGAGCTGCGCGAATTCCTGCGCGCCGGTGACGTGTCCATCAAGGAAGTCGTGGACGTCAACGAGGAGGAATTCACCGAGGAGAAGGAGACGGAGCTGACCCGCACGGTCGTCAACGCCTTCGGCGCCGTCGAGCGCATGCTGCGCGAGCGAGACCAGATCGCCGACAAGGCCCGGAAGCTCAGGGCCAAGACCGGCGGCGGCAAGGCGCCGCGCGGCAAGGCGAAGGGCAAGGTCAAGGAGCCTGCGTGGAAGAAGCTCGAGACGCAGGTGATGGACCGCAATCGCAAGGTCCTCGAGAAGCTTCGCGCGCTGAACATCGGTAACCAGATCATCGACCGCGAGGACAGCGATCCCGCGCGCCGTGGTCTCGTGCAGCGCCTGCGCGATCTGCTCGACGACATCGAGCGGGCGGAGCGGGTCATCCACCTCTGGACGAACGGCCGCCGGCCATCACCCGAGGAGGTCCAGAATCTCATCTACGTCGCGTTCCGCGACCCGGCCGCGCCGGCTCCGGTCAACGGCACCTCCGACCTGCATCTCAAGGCCGCCAAGAAGTTCCAGAGCCCCAAGCAGCAGCAGATCTGGGTGGCCCAGCAGGAGATCAAGGCGGCCGAGGTGCGCGCCAACGCGCGGGCCGACGAGATCAAGCGCGTCATGGCGGTGATCAAGCAGGGCCAGCACAAGGCCGCCATCGCCAAGAAGGAGATGGTCGAGGCGAACCTCCGCCTGGTCATCTCGATCGCCAAGAAGTACACGAATCGCGGGCTGCAGTTCCTGGACCTGATCCAGGAAGGCAACATCGGTCTGATGAAGGCGGTGGACAAGTTCGAGTATCGCCGCGGCTACAAGTTCTCGACGTACGCGACGTGGTGGATCCGGCAGGCGATCACGCGCGCGATCGCCGACCAGGCGCGCACGATCCGCATCCCGGTGCACATGATCGAGACGATCAACAAGCTCATCCGCACGTCGCGCCAGCTCGTGCAGGAGCTCGGCCGTGAGCCGACGCCCGAAGAGATCGCGACGAAGATGGAAGTGCCGGTCGACAAGGTGCGCAAAGTGCTGAAGATCGCGCAGGAGCCGATCTCCCTCGAGACGCCGATCGGCGAAGAGGAAGACAGCCACCTCGGCGATTTCATCGAGGACAAGCAGGTCGTGTCGCCCGTCGATTCCATCATCGGCCTCTCGCTGCGCGAACAGACCAACAAGGTCCTGAACACGCTCACGCCGCGCGAGGAGAAGGTGCTGCGCCTGCGCTTCGGGCTGTCCGATGGCTGCGAGCACACGCTCGAGGAGGTTGGTCAGGATTTTGCGGTCACCCGCGAGCGCATCCGCCAGATCGAGGCCAAGGCGCTCCGCAAGCTGCGCCACCCGTCGCGCAGCAAGAAGCTGCGGAGTTTTCTCGAGGGATGAACGCGTTCGCTCCGCGGGCCCATAGCTCAACGGCAGAGCGCCCGGCTCATAACCGGACAGGTCTTGGTTCGAATCCAGGTGGGCCCACTTCTGTATCGGAGCGCGAGGTCGGCTTACACCGTGGGTGGCCTGAGATAGATAGGCGTGGCTCCGCTCTGCGGTCAACCGTTCCGGCGCTGGGCCGTGGCTCCGCTCTGCGGTCAACCGTTCCGGCGCAATCAACCGTTCTATTCATGGAGACATCGTGGACGCACAGCTCCAGACACTCATAGATCTGCAGGGCTTCGACGCGCGCATCGCGGGGCTCGAGGCGGAGGCGGCGCGCCTGCCGCGACAGATCGAGACGCTCCAGGCCGCTCTCGCCGACGCCAAGAAAATGGTCGAGACGATCAAGACCAAGGTCGACACGACCCGCAAAGACCTGCGGGTCAAAGAGAAGGACCTCGAGGTCGCCAACGTCAAGCGCCAGAAGCTCGAGGCCAAGCTCTACGAAGTGAAGACGAACAAGGAATACTCCGCGGTCTTGCTCGAGATCGAGGAAGCCAAGCAGGAGAAGGCGAAGACGGAAGAGGACATCCTCGGCCTCATGGAGATGCAGGAGCGGCTCGCCGTCGATATCAAGGACGCGGAGCAGCGTTTCAAGACGCGTGAGGAGCAGGCCCGGCAGGACGAGGCCGTGATCCGCAAGAAGCTGGCCGCGGTCGAGCAGGAGCTCACCACCGTCCGTGGCCAGCGCGCCACGCGCGCCAAGGACGTGCCCCCCGGCCTGCTGGCCAGCTACGATCGCATCCTGAAGGCGCGCGGCGGCGTGGCGGTCGCGGCGGTCTCGGCGGCCGCGGTGTGCGGCGGATGCCGCGTGAGCATCCGCCCGCAGGCGATTCAGGAATTGCGGGCCGCGACCGGGCTCATGGTCTGCGAGAGCTGCGGACGGTATCTCTACTGGCAGGAGTAACGCTCTACACCGACGGCGCCTGCTCCGGCAATCCGGGACCCGGTGGCTGGGCGGCGCTCATCCTCGACCACGACGCCGAGCGGGTCGTCGCCGGCGCCGACGCGCACACCACGAATCAGCGCATGGAGCTCACGGCCGCGATCGAAGGCCTCGCCGCCGTCGACGGCCACCGCATCGTGCATCTGTTCACCGACTCGTCGTACGTCATGAACTGCTTTCGCGATCGGTGGTGGGTACGCTGGGAAGCCAACGGATGGCTCGGAGCGGCGCGGCAGTCGGTCGCCAATCGCGACCTGTGGGAGCGTCTCATCGCGCAAACACGACGGCACGACGTCGTGTGGCACAAGGTGAAAGGCCACAGCGGTGACGTGCACAACGACCGCGTCGACGCGCTCGCGCGAGGCGCAATCGCGACGCTGGTCAGTCGCTGATCAGCGTTCCGACAGTCCTGGTCAGTGGCTTGCCGTTCTGGCTGACCAACCACGACACGTCAACGCGATTCGGCGAAGCGCTGACGCCTACTTAGCCGAGCGGACGTCTGGCGCGATCCTTGCCAAATGTCCCGGCGTGGCCGAAAACGACATTCCTGTTGCAGCGCCCGCACCGACGACAACGTCCACACCGACGGCCGCGCCCGCTCCACCCGGCACCTCCGTATTCGGAATGGCGAGCGTCCTGCGTCAGCCGCTGTCCACCGTGCAAACCGTCGTTGGCATCGTCGCCGGTTTGCTGACCATCGGCGGCGGATTCCTCTCGTTCAGCGGCTTCGCGGCGCCAGCGGCGCCGCCGCAGCAGGGCGAGATCGTCGCCGTCGTGCAGGACGTGCGCACGAGCAAGCCGCTGTCACACGCCACCGTCGAGATCTTTACGCCGCAGGACGCTATCGTCACGACGCTCAACGTCGAGCCCGACGGCCACCTCGCGCGGCGCCTGAAGGAAGGACGGTATCGGCTGCGCGTGACGCGTCCGGGCTTCCTCACCGAGGTACGCCACATCGAGGTGCACGCGGGGCAGCGCTCGGATCTCCGCATCGCGATGGGTCCGCGCCCGCCGGCGCCACGCGTGGTGAAGGCCGTCGTCGTCGAGGAGCCCGGTCCGGTGCAGAAGTTCTTCCGCGAAGTGTTCGGCCAGTAGCCTTCCGTCCGCTGCGTAGAATGTCCGCGTGCTGCACCTGCTGAACGGCGATGCCACCGCCGCCGTGTTTCCCGACGCTCTGCCGGGCGACCGCGCGGTGTGGCGCGACATCCTGATGGAGGGCCCGGCCGACGCGGACGGCGACACCCGGGCCGCGTGGCTGGCGCCGCGGCTGGGCGTGACGCCGGAAACCTACGCGCGCGGCTGGCATCAGGGCCAGGCGACGCTCGCCGCGGCGAAGACGCACGATGAGGTCGTGCTCTGGTTCGAGCGCGATCTCTTCTGCACGATGAATCTCTGGTTCGTCCTCGCCCGTCTCGCCGTCGCGCGGGTCTCGCTCGTGTTCTCCGCCGTCGATGCCGAGCATCGCGGCCTCGGCGTGCTCGAGGCCGCGCAGTTCCCGGCGCTCTTCGAGCGCCGCCAGCGGCTCAGCGCGGACGAGATCGCCGACGCGCGTGCGTTGTGGCGTGCCTACGCCGCGCCGGACCCCACCGCACTCGCCGGCAGCGAGCCGATCCTGCCGTTCGCCCGTGAGGCGATCCGCCGGCATTGTGGGCGCTTTCCGTCGCGCGCGAACGGGCTCGACGAAGTCGAGCAGGCGACGCTCACGGCGCTCGCGCGCCCGCTCGACTTCCCGACGCTGTTCCACGCGGCGACGACGCCTCCCGCGACGAGCGAGCTCGGTCTCGGCGACGTGCAGTTCGCCGCGATGCTGCGGGATCTCGCGGCCGGCCCCGCGGCGCTCGTCGAGATCGCCGACCGCGAGCAGCCGTTCGCGCGGTGGCGGATCTCGCGGACGACCACGGGTGTCGACGTGCTCGAGGGTCGCGTCGACCGGCTCACGCTGGGGCCACTCGACGGCTGGCTTGGTGGCGTGCACCTGCGCCCCGGCGGCCGGCTGTGGCGCTGGGATGCCGCCCGCCAAATCCTCGTGAGGAATTGAAGCTGCCGTGGCCGCGCGCTGGTTGGGCGCGGGCTATACTGAGGGGCGCGCCAGAGAAGATCGGACGGTCGCCGGTCGTGGCAACACGGCGGGAGGAAAGTCCGGGCTCCGCAGGGCAGGGTGCTGGCTAACGGCCAGGGGGGGCGACCCCACGGAAAGTGCCACAGAAACATACCGCCGCCGCAAGGCTGGTAAGGGTGAAACGGTGAGGTAAGAGCTCACCAGCGGCGCGGGTGACCGCGTCGGCTAGGCAAACCCCACCCGGAGCAAGGCCAAATAGGAGAGCGATCGGACGGCCCGTCCGTGCTCTCGGGTAAGGCCGCTCGAGACGCCGGGTAACCGGCGTCCTAGAGAAATGACCGTCACCCTGGGTCACATGCTCGGGGGACAGGACCCGGCTTACAGATCGTCTCTGGCGCGCTTTTCTCGACTCGAGGCCAGCAAAAGGAGGCAGCACGTTTGCGCTGCCTCCCTTTTTGCGTCGTCGATTCCGGCCGTGTTAGCCCGTTGAGCTGCTACCTCTGAACCGCGCCCAGCCGACGACGGGTCGCGATACCAAGCGCGGCGAGGCCCGTTCCGAGCAACACGAGTGTCGCCGGCTCGGGAACGGACCTGGGCGTCCCGGGGTTGGGGGCAAGATTCACATCCACCACGCCCGTTTTCCCGGTCGTGCCGGAAATGATATCGGCGGCGAAGAAGTTCCCGTCTGGTGTGTTCGTGTAGAAGTCTGCGACCGTCGCGTTGGCGATGTGGAAGACGATGTCGGCTGCGAAGGAGCCCGGGTTACCGTTCTGGCACGCAGGGTCGCATCGGATCCCGAAGTCGAACGTTCCAACCGAGCCCTGGGTGAAGGGACCGGCGAACGCGGACAGTGCAGGCGTGTGCGCATCGACCGAGATGTCCGCCAAGACGACTCCGTGGATGTTGAACTCGAAGTTGTTGTCGAGCGCACCTGTCGTGATGAACCTGTTGCCGTTGATCAGGTGCACCGTGACGTCGAGGTTCGCTCCGCTCTGCTCGACGGAGACCGTTCCAAAGCCGGTCGCCTGGGGTCCGCACCCCCCGTCGCAGTGGTCACTGGTGAAGGTAAAGACTGTAGGGATTGCGACCGCGGGTGGCGTCGCGACCATCAGACTCAAGACCGCAAACGCGAGGACGATAACGAGACGCATAGGACCACTCATGGTTCCTAATCTCCTTCAAACAAAGTTCACTCCATAACGCTCACTCCAAAACGCTCACTTCAGGAATTCACCGCCAGGAGAGACCGCGTGCGCGAACGCCTTCGCTCTATGGGGCGGTGATCACAACAGCAATTCACCGGCCACGGTTACGGCAGAGTAGCTGGCAGCATCGCAACATTGCGATCTTTCAGATCGAATCCTCGATGTCACGCCTGACCGCCTCGTGACTGCGAACCCGAGATCGTAAGGTTCGCCGACACCCCGGTGAGGCATCGCTGAGGATGCAGGCTCGTGGCGAGCGTTGAGAAATGTGACGCGGTTCGCACCTGCCCCCCACCTAAAATGGTCAGCATGAAGAAACTGCTGGTGGTCGTGCTGGCACTGCTGCTGGCCGGGGCTGCCAGCCTCTACGTCATCGTCGTGCGACCGCTCGTCGCGCCCGCCGCGCAGACGTTTGCCGCCGAGGCCGCGCTCGCGACGCCGGATCTCGTGCTGCTCGCGGCGGTCAACGTCAGGCAGGCGGTTTTTCTCGAGCGCTGGTTCCTCGGCGCCCCCGTGATTCGCGCCGGCGGCCCTCGTGTCCAGCGGACGGTAGACGAGCGGACGCTGCTGGAGCACCTCGCGGCCGCCCGTATCGACGTGCGACGCGACGTCGAGCACGTCGTCTATGGGCTCTATCCCGCCAGCGACCGCGGCATTCGCCACGCCGTGGTCATCGTCGGCCAGTTCGATGCCGCCGCCGTCGAGCGCTATCTCGCCGGCGAGCTCGGCGGGGTCGCGCAGCCGCTCGTCGGACGAACGGCCCACGAGGTGCGCCGCACCGATCCGGACCGCTGCGACAACGTCACGACGTGGATGATCACCGCCGACCCGCGCTGGATTCTGATCAGTGATCCGACGGCACACGCGGCGCTGCTGCCGCGCCTGATGCAGGTTCCGCCCGCCGACGAGGCCGAGCTCGCGTGGTGGCGCACGCTCGCGCATTCGGACGTACTGAGTGTCGGCATGTGGCGGCCGAAGGACGCCGAGCACACCGTGTCCTCGCCGATGCTCAAATCGTCCGCGCAAGCGATGATCGCCCAGGCCGACGGCATCGAGCACGTCTACCTCGGGCTCGGCGCGAAGACGGTTCCGCCGTCGGGACGCCTGCGGCTCGTGCTCGACGCGACCGACGCCTCCGGTGTGCACCGGAAGCTCGAAGACTGGCAGCGTACGCTGCAGCAGTCGCGTGATCAGTGGGCGAAGACGGCGCCGAGCCTCGGGCCGCTGTTCGACAGCATCAAGGTCACGGCCGCGGGCAACCGCGAGACGATCGAGTTCACCGTCGACCGGGCGCTGGCGTCCAACCTCGAGCGAGCGATCAACGAGCTGCTCGCCGCCGTCGTGTCGGGGCTCGGCGGTCGCGTGGAGCGAAGCCCTCGTCCAGCCCATCGGGCGGAGCGGATCGAGTCGCAGCCCACCGTGTATACGCCCGTGGTGGACCCCGCGCGGCTCGGCCCCTACGACGCGACGGCCCCGTTCGCCGAGGAAGTCGATCAGGTCCACGGCCCGTTCGGTGTGCGCCTGGCAGCCATGCGCACACCGTCCGTGCCCGATAGTGGCCTGGAGCTCGAGCTTGAGGCCTTCGCCGGCGCGATCCCGAATGCGGGAACAGCGGGCGAGCGCGCGCGCCTGTTCGTCGACAGCGTCACGTCGGTCGCCGGGCAGGAGCTGCTGCGTGTCGAGCCCTGCGGGCGTCAGCGCAACACGCTGCCCGGCCTGTTCACCGAGTCCGGCGGACAGCGGCTGCGGGCGACCAAGGCCGTGCGCCTGGTTCCGGGCGCCGATCCGCGCGCCCTCGGCAGCGTCAACGGTCACGTCGAGCTTCGGCTGCCGACGCGCGTCGAGACCCGCAGCGTCAGCCGGCCGGCGGCCGGCGCGACCGTCGCGGCGCACGGAGCGAAGGTGACGATCACGCGCGTCGACGGCGGCGACGTGCAGTACCAGATCGCGGGCGATCGCGACCGTGTCCTCGAGGTCCGCGCGCTGAACGCCGCCGGGCAGCCGCTCGCCTCGGACATGAAGATCAGCAGCGGATTCTTGCTCGGCGAAGGCACGGCCGCCCACGTGCAGTACGCCGGAGTGGTCGACAAGATCGAGGTGGCCTTTGCCGCCGAGGAGCAGCCGCTTCGATGGTCATTCAAGCTCACGGACATGGCCATGGCCGGCAAGCCCGACAGCCGCATACGCTACACGCCGCCCGACTTCCGACCCTACGGCGCCCAGGCGCTGCGTCGCGACGTGCCCCGCGCCAATCCGTTCGAGCTGTCGTTCGACAAGGCTCAGACGTTCTTCACCACGAAGCTGGACTTCACGCTGCGCAGCCCCGCGCTGCCGAACTTCGAGCGCGCGTTCACCGTCGGGCGGCTGTCGATCAAGCAGATCGAGCTCAAGGACGGAACGACGCTCACGCCGCCGTCGGCGTGGGAGACGCCCGTTCGCTTCGGCAAAGACGCCAAGGACGGTGTGCTCACGACGTCCCTCTATGTGCTCGTCGACGCCAAGCCGGCGCCGGACAGCATCAAGGCCGTGGCCGGCGTGCTGACGATGTACTTCCCACGCACCATGCGCACGTTGCATCTCGACGAGCTCGTGCCCGGCCAACGCGCCGACGCCGACGGCCTCGCGGTGACGGTCACCGCGCGCGGCCGTCGCAGCCTCACCCTGCAGACCAGCACCGCGGGTGAGCGGGTCATCTACGTGAAGGTGACCGATCCCGATGGGCAGCCGCTCATGACGTTCGGCCCGAACGTCACCGAGTCGCCCGACGGCGCGTGGCGCTTCGAGCTCGCGCCGCAAGGCATCGCTGGTCAGGCCGACATCATCGTCGCCGGCCAGCTCGAGCGCCGGGAGTACCCGTTCCGCCTCGAGCCGAAGTGAGTATCATGGCCCCGTGACTTCGCTCCCCTTCGCCGGCCCACCGCTGTGCCGGCGCGGTCTCCTCATGGCGACGCTGTTCGCCGCGCAGGTCTGCGGCAGCACCGGCTTCTCGATGGGCATGGCCGTTGGCGCGATCATGGCAGCGGCCGTTACCGGCACGAATACCTGGTCGGGCTTGCCGGTAGCCGTGGGGTCGCTCGGGACGGCGCTCGCCGCGTGGCCATTGTCCCGCCTGATGATGCGCTTCGGACGCCGACCGGGCCTCACGGCGGGCTACACGATCGCCGTCGCGGGCGCCGCACTCGGGATCGCGGGAGTCATGGCGAGCAGCTTCTCGCTCTTCCTCGCGGGCATGGCGCTCTTCGGCACCGCGAACACGTCGAACCTCCTCGCACGATACGCCGCCGCGGACATCACGCCGGGCGCGCAGCGTGGCCGCGCCATGGGCCTGATCGTCTGGGGCTCGGCCGGCGGCTCGATCGTCGGCCCGATGCTGATGAATCCCGCGATGCGCGTGGGCGCGGCGCTGGGCGTGTCGTCGGTGGCCAGCGCGTTCCTGATTTCCGTCGTGGGCTACGCGCTGGCCGCGCTCCTCGTTCAGGCCTTCCTGCGCCCCGACCCACTCGCGATCGCGCGCCGCGTGGAGCCGGCGCTTCCGCAGAGCGGCGGCGAGCGCGCGCGTGCGAGCAGCGTGATCCTGCGCGAGCCGCGAGTGATCGTGGCGTACGGCACGCTGATGGTGAGCCAGCTGGTGATGATCGGCACCACATCGACGTCGCCACTGTATCTGCACGACCACGGCCACGCCGTCGGCACGATCGGGCTCGCGGTCTCGCTGCACCTCGGCGGGATGTATGTGACGTCACCGTTGTCTGGATGGCTGTGCGACCGCTTCGGCCGCCTGCCGATGATCGGCGCCGGCGGCGTGGTGCTCCTGGCCTCACTGGCGCTGGCGGGGCTCGTGCCGGGCCGCGCGGCGGGTGCGGTCATTGCCGGGCTCTTCGCCAACGGCGTCGGGTGGAACCTCGCCTTCGTCTCGGCGAGCGCGCTCTTGACCGACGCGCTGTCACCGCAGGAGCGCGCGTCGATCCAGGGCCTGGCCGACCTCGTCATGGGTCTGATGGGCGCGGTGGGCAGCGCGCTCGGTGGCATCGTGCTCGGCGCGTGGGGCTTCGGCATGCTCAACGCGCTCGGCGCCGCGCTGCTGATCGTGCCGCTCGCCGGCAGCTGGCTCCAGCGCGAGGCGCTCGCCGCGCGCGCCGCGGAACCGAATCCCTGGGCGTCCTGACGGCACCGCCGCCCGCGGTGTCGTACCGCGTCGGTCTCGCCCTGCTCGTGACCGTCGTGTTCGCCTGGGGCCTCACCTGGCCAGTGAACAAGGTGATCCTCGTCACCGTTGCGCCACTCTGGAGCGTGGCCATTCGCACGGCCCTGGGCGCCGCCGCGCTCTTCGCCCTGGCGCTGGCCACTCGCCGCCTGGCACCGCCGCCGCGCGCGGATCTGCCGGTGTTGATGAGCATCACGGTCTTGCACATGGTCGGCTTCACGGCGCTGTCGAGCATCGGGCTCGAGCTGGTACCCGCGGGGCGCTCCGCCGTGCTCGCCTACACCACACCGCTCTGGGTCGTTCCTGGCGCGAGCCTCCTGCTCGGCGAGCGGCTGACACGCCGACGGCTCCTCGGGGTCGTGGGCGGCCTCACCGGCCTCGCGGTGCTCTTCAATCCCGCGGCGCTCGACTGGACGCGGCCGGCGATCGTGCTCGGTAACGCCGCGATCCTCGCGGCCGCGCTCTTGTGGGCGGGGAGCATCCTCCACATCCGCGGGCACCGCTGGCGCTCCACACCGTTCGATCTGCTGCCATGGGAGATGCTGCTGGCGACGCTCATTCTGGTGCCGCTGGCCTGGGCCGTGTCGGGCCCGCCGGCCGTTGCGTGGAGTCCCGCGCTCGCGGCGCTGTTCCTCTACGCGGGACTTCCGGGCTCGGCGCTCGCCTACTGGGCGAGCGCGATGGCCGGTCGGCGGCTGCCCGCAGTCACGATGTCGTTGGGCCTGCTGGCGACGCCGGTGGTCAGCATCGCGGTGGCGACGCTGTGGCTCGGCGAGCGACCAGGCGCCTCGCTGCTGCTTGCGGTGCTGCTGATCCTCGGCGGTGTGGCGCTCGGCGCCCTGCCCGAGCGTCGCTCAGCCGCGACGGTTGTGCAGTAGCGCGAACACCCGCGCCGGCGTGATCGGCAGCTCGCGCACGATCACGCCCCGATCGGCCAGCGCGTCCTCCACCGCATTCGCGACCGCGCTCGCTCCCGCGATACAACCGCTTTCTCCCACACCTTTGACGCCGAGCGGGTTCACGACCGACGGATGCTCGTCGAGCACCACATCGAGCCACGGCAGATCGTCGGCCTTGGGAATCGCGTAGTCCATGAGGCTGCCGCTCAAGAGCTGCCCCTGAGTGTCGTAGACGACCTCTTCCATGAGCGCGGCGCCGATCGCCTGCGCGACGCCGCCCTGTAGCTGTCCTTCGACGATCGCGGGGTTGATCGCGCGGCCCGGATCGTGGAGCGCGACGTTGCGCAGCAGCCGGATCGCGCACGTCTCGACGTCGACGTCCACGGCACAGACCTGGCCGCCAAATGCCCACGTCACCGTGTCGGGATAGAACCACGTGCACACGTTGAGCCCGGGCTCTCCCGTCGGCGCCAGCGCCTTGCTGCGCACGGCGGCCTGCGCCAGCCGGCCGAGCGGCAGCGTCCGGTCGGGCATGCCGGCGACGAACGCGCGGCCGCCCTCGAAGCGCACGTCCGTCGGAGCGCACTCGAAGAGCTCCGCGGCCACGAGCGCCGCGCGCTCGCGCACCTGCGCCGCCGTCTGCGCAACGGCCGGCCCGGCGTTCGCCATCACGCGACTGCCGCCGGTGCCCATGCCGTACGGCATCAAGGCGGTGTCGCCGCCCTGCACGATCACATCGTCGAGGTCGGCGCCGAGCTCCCCCGCCGCGATTTGCGCGAGCGTGGTCGTGTGCGCTTGCCCCTGTGCCGCGACGCCGATGAGCACGTACACCTTGCCGCGCGGATCGACGCGCACGGTCGCGCCCTCGAACGGCCCCAAGCCGGTGCCCTGGGCGTAGCACGCGATGCCGACGCCGATGGGTCGCGCCGAGCCGGCCGTCGCCTTCTGCCGCTTGCGCCATTCGTCGTAACCGAACGCCGCGAGCATCCGTTCGAAGGCCGCGGGATAGTCGCCGGGGTCGTACGTCACGGCGATGCCGTCCTTGTACGTCAGCCCCGGTCGGTACGGCATGTCGGCCGCGCGGATCAGGTTGCGGCGCCGCACGTCGGCCGGATCGAGACCGAGCCGCCGCGCGCCGATGTCCATGAGGCGCTCCATGACGAAGTTGGCCTCGGGGCGGCCCGCCGCGCGATACGCGGCGTTGAACATCGTGGTCGTCACGATGCTTTCGCCGTGGCCGCGGTAGTGCCGCACGCGATACGGGCCCGGCAGGTGATTGACCGTGTTCGCGGTGAGGCCGTTGCCCATGACCGGATAGGCGCCGACGTCGGCGAGGAAGCTGTCCTCGAGCGCGGCGATCGTTCCGTCGGGCGCGAACGCGATGGCCGCCTCGTGCACCTGCTCACGATCGTGCCCGACGCTCTGCATGTGCTCGCGCCGCGCTTCGACCCACTTCACCGGACGTCCGAATCGAAACGCCGCGAGGGCCACCAGCACCTCGTCGGCGTACACCTGCCCCTTGGGACCGAACGCCCCACCGACGTCGGGCACGATGACGCGTACGCGCTCCGCCGGCAGCTCGAGCGCCCGCGCGATCACGTCGCGCTGACTGTAGGGGCTCTGGATCGACGCCCACACCGTCATCACGCCCGCCTCGGCGTCGTACTGGGCGAGCGCGCCGCGACACTCGATCGGCATCGCGGCCAGCCGTTGATGCCGGAAGCGCTCGCGCACGACCGTGACGCCCGCGCGGTCGACCTCGACGGCGTCGCCGATGGCGCCGCGCACCTGCACCGCCACGTTGTCCACCCAGTCCGCGTGCACGCGCGTCGTCGCGCGGCGGGAGGCGTCGGCGCCCACCAGCGGCGGCAGCGGCGCATACTCGACGCGCAGCGCCGTCAGCGCGTCGCCGACGAGCGCAGGGCTCTCGGCGATCACCGCGGCGACGGGCTCGCCGACGTAGCGCGCGCGCTCACCCGCGAGCAGCGGCACGACGAAGCCGCGCTCCTTGCCACCACCGCTCGTGACGCCGACCGCTGGCACGTCGGCGGCCGTCCACACGGCGCGGACACCCTCGATCGCCAGCCCCGCCTTCGCGTCCACACCCACGACGCGCGCGTGAGCATGCGCGCTGCGCACGACGCCCAGGTGGAGCAGGCCGGGCCGCGTGAGGTCGTCGAGGTAGCGGCCGTGGCCGCGCAGGTAGCGGACGGCGTCCTTGCTCTTCGGCGACTGCCCGATCATCGGCGGCATCGATTCCTCCCTGCGGCGGTTCCCCGCGCGCGCCCCGCTATGTTAACGTGGGCGCCGCATTCTGGACCCGGAGGTTCGCATGACCTCAACTGACCTCGGCTTCACCCCCGCCACCGAGCTGGCGCGCCTGATCCGGACGAAAGCGCTCTCGCCCGTCGAGCTCACGCGCGCGGTGCTCGAGCGCATCGAGCGCGTGCATTCGGTCGTGAACGCGTTCTGCACCGTGACGCCGGACATCGCGCTGGCCCAGGCACGCGACGCGGAGCGCGCGGTCACCTCAGGCGCCCCGCTCGGACCGCTGCACGGCATTCCGTATTCGATCAAGGACCTGAACTACACGAAAGGCGTGCGCACGATGGGCGGCTCGTTCATCTTCGAGCACCGCGTGCCCGACGCCGACGCCGCATTCATCCCACGCCTGTCCAAGGCGGGCGGGATCTTCCTCGGGAAGACGACCAGCCCCGAGTTCGGCTGGAAGGCGCTTGGCGACAGCCCGCTCACCGGCATCACGCGCAACCCATGGAACCCCGCGATGACGACGGGCGGCTCGAGCGCGGGCGCCGCCGCCGCGGTGGCGGCCGGCCTCGGGCCCCTGCACCAGGGCTCGGACGGCGCGGGCTCGATCCGGATCCCGTCGAGCTTCTGCGGGATCTACGGCCTCAAGCCTTCATACGGCCGCGTGCCCATGTGGCCGGTCTCCAACAACGATTACTCGTCCCACAACGGACCGATGACGCGCACGGTCGCCGACGCCGCGCTGATGCTGTCGGTGATGGCCGGGCCCGACGATCGCGACCGCACGTCGCTCGAGGCGCCGCCCGACGACTACGTCGGCAAGCTCGCGCGCGATCTCAAGGGCCTGCGTGTCGCGTACAGCCCTGACCTCGGCGCGGGTCTGCGTGTGGATTCCGAGATCGCGACGGCCGTCCGAAGCGCCGTCCGCGCATTCGAGGAGATGGGCTGCATCGTGGAGGAGGTCAAGCCGGGCTTCACCGACACGCAGGAGATCATCCGCGTGATGTGGAGCGCGCACGAGGCGGGCATCTACGGGCCGTTCGTCCCGCAGTGGCGCGCGCGGATGGATCCCGGCCTCGTCGCGTGCATCGAGGACGGCGAGCGCGTGAGCGTCATGCAGTACATCCAGATGCGCGACCGCAAGATGGCCTTCTGGGATTCCGTCCGCCCGCTCTTCGAGACCCACGCGCTGCTGCTGACGCCGACGGTGTCGGTCGCAGCGTTCGAGGTGACGCGGCTCAACCCCGTGGGCTGGCCCGAGCACGCGTGGGACTGGTTTCCGTGGGCGTCGTTCTCGTACCCGTTCAACTTCACGGGCCAGCCGGCGGCGACGGTGCCGGCCGGCTTCACCGCCGCCGGCCTGCCGATCGGGTTGCAGATCGTCGGCCGTCGCTTCGACGACATGACGGTGCTGCAGGCGTCCGCCGCGTTCGAGACGGCCCGGCCGTGGGCCGCGCGTCGTCCTCCGAATCTGCCGTGACCACCGCGCCGCCCGGGCTGCTCGCCGACGCCGCCGCCAACGGCGACTTCGGCGCGCGGGGCGCGGCGCACGCACGCGCACGGTGGGGCCGTTCGTTGCGGCGCGCCACCCGCAACGGTCTCGTCGTGCTGGGATTGCTCGGCGCGCTGCTCGTCGTCGGCATGGCGCTGTTCGCCGACCGGCTGGCTCCGCATCCGCCCGACGAGCAAAACTTCGACCTCATCGAATCACGGCCGAGCGCCGCGGCGGTATTCGGCACCGACCGGTTCGGCCGCGACGTGCTCAGCCGCGTGATCCACGGTGCACGGATCTCTCTCTACGTCGCCATCACGTCGATCGTGGCGTCGATGGCGGTGGGCGGCGCGCTCGGGCTCACCGCGGGCTACGTGGGCGGCGCCACGGACAATACGATCAACCGCGTGCTCGACGTCTTCTTCAGTATCCCGGGACTGCTGCTCGCCGTCGGCATCGCCGCCATGCGTGGTCCCGGCATCAACAGCGCGGTGCTCGCCATCGCCATCGTCTACACGCCGATCTTCGCGCGCGTCATGCGCGGGCCGGTGCTGGCCGAGCGTGCCAAGGATTACGTGGAGGCCGTCCGCGCGCTCGGCGCCACGCGCGTGGCCGTCGCGCTCAAGCACATCTTGCCCAACGTGATCTCGCCGTTCGTCGTGCAGGGCACCGTCGCGCTGTCGCAAGCGATTCTGATCGAAGCCTCGCTGTCCTATCTCGGGCTGTCCGCGCAGCCGCCGACGCCGTCGTGGGGCAACATGCTCAACGAGGGCCGCACGTACCTCGAAACCGCGCCCTGGATCTCCGTATTCCCCGGTCTCGCGATCATGGTGACGGTGCTCGCCTTCAACCTGATCGGCGACGGCCTGCGCGACGTCCTCGACCCCAGTCAGTGACAAGGAGACCGCCATGTCCCGCGAGCTGAACCGCCGTCAGTTCCTCACCACCACCGGCCTCGCCGTGGGCACGCTTGGCATCGCCGGCCGTGCCGCGCGCGCGCAGACGCCCGCGAAGGCCGGCGGCACGCTCATCAGCGCGCAGACCACGGAAGCGACGGGACTCGATCCCCAGCTCGTGCCGGCATTGTCCCGCAGCCGCCGCTCGCCGCTGACGTACAACCAGCTCGTCCGCTTCGATCCCGACATGACGCCGCAGCCCGAGCTGGCCGAGTCGTGGCAGACGAGCCCCGACGGTCTCACGTGGACGTTCAAGCTGCGTCAGGGCGTGAAGTTCCACGACGGCCAGGAGTTCACCTCCGCGGACGTGAAGTTCACGTTCGATCGCCTGCTCGAGAAGTCGCAGTCCGGCAAGTCCGACTTCAACGCGGTCGACAAGGTCGAGCCGGTCGGCAAGTACGCGGTGAAGTTCGTCACCAAGGAGCCGTTCGCCGCGCTGGTGGCGGCGCTCGGCGGCTTCTGGGGCTTCATCGTGAGCGAGGCCGGCGTGAAGAAGTACGGCGACCTCAACAAGAACGCGCTCGGCACCGGCCCGTTCATCCTGGACGACTGGAAAGTCGAGCAGCAGATGGTCTTCAAGCGCAATCCAAATTACTTCAAGAAAGGCCTGCCGCACGCCGACGAGCTCATCGTTCGCGTCATTCCCGACGAGGCGAACATCGTCGCCGCGCTGCGGACGGGGCAGATCCACCATGCCTTCATCGAGGACAACAAGAACTACAACCTGCTCAAGGAAGAGAAGTCCCTCACGCCCTACCGCTCGTCGCGCCTGGGCTACGACTATCTCAACATGAGCGCCAACCGCGGCCCGCTCAAGGACGTGCGCGTGCGGCAGGCCATCTCGTGGGCGGTGGACCGCTCGCAGGTCATGCGGGTCTCAACGGCGGGCTTCGGCCGTCTCACGGCGCCGGCCACCGCGCCGATGAAGCAGTGGCAGCTCCCGGAAGAGCAGTGGATGAAGTACTACAAGCCGGACGTCGAGAAGGCCAAGAAGCTCATGGCGGAGGCCGGCGTTGGCTCCGGCTTCACCGTGAAGTGCATGGTCATTCCGACGTTTCCGACGATGGTCTCCGGCGCGCCGGTCATCGCCCAGCAGCTCAAGCGCATCGGCATCAACATGGAGATCGAGAACGTCGAGTACGCCATCTGGATCAAGCGCTGGCAGGCGCACGACTTCGACATGACGATGAACAGCACGCCCGGCTATGCCGACCCGGACGTCGCGTTCTTCCGCGCCCTGCACTCCACGAAGGGCCAGAACTGGAACTCGTGGAGCGTCCCGGCGGTCGATGCGCTGCTCGAGGAAGGGCGGCGGACGATGGACACCAAGAAGCGCAAGGAGATTTACGACCGCCTGCAGATCGCCATTCTCGAGAACGTGCCGCATCTCTGGCTCTACTCGGCCGATCTCATCGACTTCACCCAGACCAGCGTGAAGGGCTTCCGCCAGCACCCGACGGCGCTGCTGTATGGGCTGGAAGGAGCGGCGATCGAGAAGGTGTAGCGGACGCGTGGGACGCTACGTCGTCGTTCGTCTCTACTCAATGGCCCTGACGCTGCTGGGGCTTTCGGTGCTGGTGTTCCTGATGCTGCGGCTGGTGCCGGGCACCGTCGTGGAGCAGCTCATCGGCGCCGACGCCGTGGTCAACGCCGCCATGGCCGCGGAGCTCAAGCGCTTCTTCGGTCTGGATCAGCCGTGGTGGCGACAGTACGCGAGCTGGGTGGGCGGCCTCGCGCACGGCGACCTCGGCACCTCGTGGCGAACGGGCAAGCCCGTCATCGCGCTGATCCTCGAGCGGCTGCCGGTGACGCTCGAGCTGACGGCGTTTGCCGTCGGCTTCGCCCTGCTCATCGGCATCCCGGCCGGCATCGTGTCGGCCACGCGGCGCGACCGCGCGGTGGACAACGTCACCCGCATCGGCACGCTGCTCGGCCTGTCGGTGCCCGTGTTCTGGCAGGGCACGATGCTGATCCTGTTCCTCTCGATCTATCTGCGCTGGATGCCGCCGGTCATGTGGGTGGATTTCTTCGCCGACCCGCGGCGAAATCTGACCATCATGCTGCTGCCCGCGCTGTGTCTCGGTACGGCGAGCGCCGCCAACGTCGCGCGGACTACGCGCGCGTGCATGCTCGACGTGCTCGGCTCGGAGTACATCCGTACGGCGGTGGCGAAAGGGTTGCGGCCGCGGCTCGTCATCCTCAAGCACGCGCTGCGCAACGCGCTGATCCCGATCGTCACCGTGCTCGGCTTGCAGTTCGGCATCCTGCTCGGCGGCACCGTCGTCGTCGAGGAGGTCTTCACGCTGCCCGGCGTCGGCCGCCTGGTGCTGTGGTCGATCTACCAGCGCGACTATCCGCTCACGCAGAGCACGATCCTGTTCGTCGCCGTGATGTTCATGACCGTCAACCTCACGGTCGATCTGCTCTACGCCTATCTGGATCCGCGCATTCGGTATTAACTTTGTTGGGGGCCCCGATATGGCCCCCAAACCCCCAACGCTCGGAGCGCCCCGGCGCAGCCGTGGCGCTCCTCGATGACCCGGGAGGCCCTTGGGGCCCCGATATGGCCCCCAAACCCCCAACGCTCGGAACCGCGCCGCCACCGCCGTCGCGGTCTTCGGTAACCGGGAGGTGACATGAAAGCTTCGGTGTTGTTCGAGCCGCGCACACCGCTGAAGATCGAAGAGGTCGAGCTCGCCGCGCCGCGCGACGGCGAAGTTCGCGTCCGCATGACGGCCAGCGGCGTCTGCCACTCGTGCCTGCATGCCGCCGACGGTTCGTGGCAGAACGTGCCGATGCCGATCGTGCTCGGCGACGAGGGCGCGGGCGTCGTCGAGGCCGTCGGCCCCGGCGTGCGGACGCTGAAGGCCGGCGACCACGTGATCCTGTCCTGGGCGCCCACCTGTGGCCGCTGCCACTATTGCGTGATCGGTCGTCCGAACCTCTGTGAGCAGCGACGCCCCGGCCAGGGCGTGCTGCCGGAGGGCACCACGCGGATGTCACTCGGCGGCAAGCCGGTCTATCAGTACGGTCACGTGGCGACGTACGCCTCGGTGACCGTGGTCGCCGAGTCGTCGGCAATCGCCATCGACCCCGCCATGCCCCTCGACCGGGCGGCGCTCATCGGCTGCTCGGTCATGACCGGCGTCGGCGCAGTGATCAACACGGCCGCCGTGCCGCCGGGCGCGAGCATCGCGGTCTTCGGGGTCGGCGGAGTCGGATTGAACGTCGTTCAGGGTGGCGCCCTGGTCGCAGCGCAGCCGATCATCGCCGTCGACGTCGTCCCAGCGCGCCTCGAGCACGCGCGGGCGCTGGGGGCGACTCACACCATCGATGCGGCGAAGACGGATCCGGTGGCCGAGATTCGTCGCATCACCCGGCGCGGCGCGGACTTCACGTTCGTGGCCGTCGGCGACACGCGCGCGATCGGCCAGGGCGCCGACGCCGTCGCGCCGGGCGGCACGTGCGTGGTCATCGGCGTGCCCGCTACCGGCGCCACCGTGCCCCTCGACGTGCGGCCGCTCGTCACCGGGGAGCGGGTGATACGCGGCTCGAGCTACGGCAGCGCCCGCACGCGCGAAGACCTGCCCCGGCTGGTCGACCTCTACCGCAGCGGCCGGCTCAAAATCGACGAGCTGATCACGCGACGCTATGGTCTCGACGAGGCCAACGAGGCGTTCCGCGCGCTCGCGGCGGGCGAGCTGTCGCGCGGTTTGATCGTGTTCTGATGCGGGAGGTCGTCTTCGCGCTGGAGTTCCGGGGCACAGCCGGTCCCGTGGTCGGCAGCGCCACCGAGCGGCGCGCGACGTCGCAGGCGCCCAGCCAGCGGCTGACCACCGTGCTCGCCGATGACGGTGTCGAGGCACGCGTTGAGCCGATGGGTGGGGAGCGCGCGGTCCTCAAATCGCGGGTGGAGCGCTTCGGCGACGGCTCCTTCGTCGAGGACGGCACGATCACCTACGGCCGCGCGGGCACGATCTCCTTCGAGACCGTCGGTCGCGGCACCGTGGCGTCCAGCCCGATCCCGGGCTGGACGCGCGGCGCGGTCGTGTGGACGATCACGGGCGGCGACGGCGTGTTCGCCGGCGCGCAGGGGCTCATCACGTCGAACTTCACCGTGAGTGTGAACGGCGACGTCGTGGACAACCACGTCGCCCGGCTCTACCTGCGCGAGCGCTGAGCCGGCGGGCTACTTGATCTTCTTGCGCGCCGCCTGCCGCTTAGTGAGCGCCCGGGTCGCGTTCCGCAGCCGCCGTGTGAGCATCTTCACCACGCGCTGGGCGCGCGCGACGTTGGCGTCGGCTTTCCGCTTCCGCATTCGCAGCCTGCGTTGCGCACTCGTCGCCATCTGGCCCCTCCCAATCGGTAAGAATTCACGGACCGCTTGAGGCCATTATTCGCGGAAGGGGCCCCGAAGCCCTCGAAAATTCGCCGGCCGCACCGGGTGGACGCGACGGCTCAGCGGTGCAGCGCGACGCGCTCGAGCAGGCCGATGTCGCCGAGCAGCGCCCCCAGGCCCCGCGCGACACACGACAGCGGCTCCGCGGCGATCGTCACTGGCAGATGCGTCTCTTTGTGGATGATCTCGTCGAGGCCCGTGAGGAGCGCGCCGCCACCGGTCAGCACGATGCCGCTGTCGACCATGTCGGCGGCGATCTCGGGCGGCGTCCGCTCGAGCGACGAGCGCACCGTCGCCACGATGCCTGCCACGCAGTCTTGCACCGCCTCCCGCACCTCGTCCTCCGTGATGACGATCACCTTGGGGACGCGCGCGACGACGTCGCTGCCCTTGACTTCGATGCGCTGAGGCTCACCGCTCGCGCGCCGCGCGCCGAGCGTGAGCTTGATCTCCTCGGCACGGCGCTCGCCGACGAGCATGTTGTGCTGCTTCTTGAGGTACTGAATGATCGCCTCGTTCAGGTCGTCCCCCGCAATACGGCCGGACTGGCAGAGGACGATGCCCGACAGCGAGATCACCGCCACTTCGGTGGTCCCGCCGCCCAGATCGACGACCACGTGACCGCCGGGCTCGTGGATCGGCAGCCCCGCGCCGATGGCGGCGGCCATGGGCTCCTGCACCAGATACACCGCCTGGGCGCCGGCCTGCGTGGCGGCCTCGCGGACCGCCCGCTCTTCCACCGGGGTCACGCCGTACGGCACGCCGATGACCATGCGCGACTGGCGCAGGATCCCCTGGCCCGGCAGCTTGGCCACGATCTGGCGCATCAGCATCTGGGCCGCGTCGAAGTCCGCGATCACCCCCGCTTTGAGCGGGCGGATGACCTCTATATGTTCGGGGGTCCGGCCCAGCATGGCCTTGGCCTGGTGGCCGACCGCGACCACCGACTTGTCGCGGCGGTCGATCGCGATGATCGAGGGCTCCGACAAGACGACGCCGCGGCCCCGGACGTGGACGAGCATGTTGGCGGTACCGAGATCGATGCCGATGTCGTTCACGAACCGTTCCGGCAGGCGCAGGCGCATACGAAACGACCTCCGAATTTTGAAAAGTCCGGCTCCGACAAGCAAACGGTGAGCCGAATCTGAGGGCTCGGAGTTTGGCCCTTTGGCCTCGGAACGTCAATGGGGTTGCGTCGAGCGGTCGACATTCGAGCGTCAGATGGTGTCGGCGGCTGGACTTTGTCGTTATCACCGGCGTAGGCTCCTGCCGCACCGCCCGGCGCGGACGCGGGCGGAGGGAGGGCGACGACGATGAAGTTCACCTGGTTCAACCTGATGCCGTGGCCGTACCTGCCGGACGACTTCCGAGAACGGCATCGCTCCGTGTGGGTGGACATCCCCAACACCCTCTATGACCCACGCAAGGGCCATCACGTCTACCACACCTACCTGGACCAGCTCGAATACGCGGAGAGCCTCGGGTTCGACGGGATCGGCTGCAACGAGCACCACCAGAACGGGTACGGGCTGATGCCCTCACCCAACCTGATCGCGGCCACCCTCACCCGACGGACCTCGCGGGCGGCGATCTGCGTCATCGGCAACTCCATCGCGGGCTACAACCCTCCGATCCGAGTGGCCGAGGAGTTCGCCATGCTCGACGTGATGTCGGGCGGCCGCCTCGTCGCCGGCTTCCCGGTGGGCACGTCGATGGACACGAACTTCTGCTACGGCCAGATTCCCGCGCTCACGCGCGACAAGTATCGCGAGGCGCACGACATGATTATGAAGGCGTGGGCCAGTGAGGAGCCGTTCGCCTTCGACGGCAAATACAACCAGCTGCGCTGGGTGAACTGCTGGCCCAAGCCGATCCAGAAGCCGCACCCGCCCATCTACATTCCGGGCGGTGGATCGATCGAGACGTGGGACTTCTGCCTCGACTACGACTACAACTACTCGTATCTCTCGTTCTTCGGCTACCTGCGCGGCAAGTCGCTGCTCGACGGTTACTGGGAGCGCGTGGCCAAACGCGGCAAGGACGAATCGCCATACCGGGCGGCGTTCGCGCAGATCATCTGCGTCGCCGACACCGACGCGCAGGCGGAAGAGCTCTACGCCGAGCACTGTCTCTACTTCTTCAATCGCTGCCTGCACGTCTTCCCGCCGTTCGCCGATCCGCCGGGCTATCGCACGATGGCCACGGTGAAGTACGGCGCGCTGTCGCAGCTCACGCGCGCGCGGCAGAAGATCCTCGAGAACCTCACGTGGAAGCAGCTCGTGGACGAGCGGTTCGTCATCGCGGGCAGCCCCGAGACCGTGCGGCAGCAGCTCGAGGAATGCATCAAGGGGCTGCACATCGGGCATCTGTTCTGCCTGTTCCACAACGGCAACATGCCGGACTGGAAGACGCGCCACTCGAGCAAGCTGTTCGCCGACAAGGTGATGCCGCGACTGCGCGATCTCTGGCCGGATTACAAGCACGACGAGCGCTGGTGGATTCATCCCATGGACGATCGTCTGCGTCCCGAGGAACGACGGCCGGGCGCCGAGAAAACGCAGGCGGAGTGGCCGCGATGAAGTGGCAGACGGTCGAGACGAAGAAGGGCACGCGCTGCCGCGTGCTCGAGGGCGGCAGCGGCGCACCGGTCGTGTTCCTGCACGGCGCGGGCGGGCTGCTCGCCGACAATCCGTTCCTGGATGGCCTCGCGCAGCGGCACCACGTCTTTGCTCCCGAGTGGCCGGGCTACGGCGAGTCCACGGGCGACGAGCTGCTGGAAGACATGCTGGACTTCGCGCTGCACGGCTGGGATCTCGTCGACGCGCTGGGACTGCGTCAGCCGCACCTGATGGGCCACTCGATGGGCGGGATGATCGCCGCGGAGATGGCGTGCGTGGCGCCGCGCGACCTCTCGCGGCTGGTGCTCGTCGGCGCGGCGGGACTCTGGCTCGACGAGCATCCCATCCCCGACATCTTCGCGATGCTGCCCCACGAGATCGCCGAAGCGCTGTTCGTCGATCCGGCCCGCGGCGCGGCGCTGCTGACGGGCGGCGCCGACCTCGCGGACATCGAGGCGCTCAAGGACTTCTACGTCATCACGCAACGCCGGCTGGCCATGGCGGGCAAGATCCTGTTCCCCATCCCCAACCGGCGACTGTCCAAGCGGCTCTATCGGCTCCGCGCGGAGACGCTCGTGGTCTGGGGCGCCGCCGATCGGCTCATCCCGCCGCAGTACGCCGCGGCCTGGAAGGCGCTGATCCCCGGCGCGCGCGTGGTGACGCTCAACGGGGCCGGGCACATGCTGCCGTGGGAGCGGCCGGAGGCGTTCGTCGACGCGGTGACGGCGTTCCTCGCGTGACGATCACGGTCTTCGGCGCCGGCGCGATCGGCGGCATCACGGGCGCCGAGCTCACGCGCGCGGGGCACGACGTGCTGCTCGTGGATCGCGCCGCCGATCACGTGGCCGCGATGAACGCGGTGGGACTCACCGTCGAGCGGCGCGACGGCGCCTCGACGGTGCGCGTGCGCGCGATCACCCCCGACGCGCTCGGCGGCGGGCTCGAGCTCGTCCTCCTCGCCGTGAAATCGCAGGACACGCCTGCGGCGCTCGACGCGCTGACGCCGCGGCTCGCGCAGGACGGCGCCATCGTCTCGATGCAGAACGGCTTGAACGAAGAGCTGATCGCCGCGGCCGTCGGCGCGCGGCGGACCGTCGGCTGCCTCGTCAACTGGGCGGCCGACTGGACGGCACCTGGCCGCATCGTGCACGGCGGCGAAGGCGCGCTGGTGCTCGGCGAGCTCGATGGGCGGCCGAGCCCGCGCGTGAGCGCGCTCGCGAAGCTCCTCGACGTCGTCGCGCCGACGCGCGTGAGCGACAACATTCTCGGCTACACCTGGGCCAAGCACGTCTACGGCGCGCTGCTCGTGGCGACGGCCGTGGTGGACGCCCACGTCTACGACGTCGTCGAGCGCTCACCCGACGTGCAGCGCATGCTGATCGCCCTCGTCATGGAGAGCATGCGCGTGGCCGATGCGGCGGGAATCCGGCTGGAGGCCTTCGACGAGTACGATCCGGCGGACTACCGGGCGGCGGCCCACGGTGACGGCGCCGCGCGCGAGCGGGCGATGTCGATCATCGCGCGCCATTACCGCGCGCATACCAAGACGAAGACCGGAATCTGGCGCGACCTGGCGGTGCGCCGCCGCCCCACCGAAGTGGGGGCGCTGCTCGGCGCGACGGTCGCCAAAGCGCGAACGCTCGGCCTCACCATGCCGCTGACCGAGCGTCTCATCGCCATGATCGCCGACCTCGAGCGAGGTCGCCGCAGCATGACGTGGGACAACGTGGACGAGCTGGTGAAGCTGGCCTAGCTCTGTCGAGCGGTGGCGTGAGCCGCCGCCACCGGCCGCCGGTGCAGAATTTCGCACCAGCGTCGGTTGTCCTCACCCCCCGCCTCCACGCTGCCGAGCAGGTAGGCGGTGGCGCTGACGAGCCCGTCGTCCACACCCTCGTGTTGCAGCGTGTGAGCGTCGCACCACCGCACGTCCAGGATCTCGGACGTGGGGTCCGTGTCGGGTTCGCAGCCTGGACAGTACGTCCGGCCGAGCGACGGCGTGTCGCGCGTATAGTCCGTCATCGTGACCATGTTCAAGGCAAAGGCCGTGCCGACTGTGTCAATGCTTTGCTGACGCGTAGTTGGCGCCCAATGACCGCACTCGGAGAGCTACTTATGTCGGCCAGTCCGGCACGGGACGGTGAGCAAACAGGCAGGTTTTCCCTGCCCGTTGACACCCTTCGGAGATCGCCGCATCATGCGCGGCATTCCATGCGCGAGGTGACCGCGTGACGGGGCCGTGGGAGTATCGCGACCCGCTCGAACCCAAGCTCTCGGCTGAGATCTCGGCGCAGACGCTGATGGACCACGTCCGCACGATCGCGGCCTGGGAGCGCGAGTCCGGCAGCTCGGGTGAAGCCCAGGCGTTCGATTACATCGAGCGCACGCTCACGTCCTACGACGTCGACGTCGAGCGCCGGCAGATCGACGCCTACATCAGCCTGCCCGTGGACGGGCGGCTCCGTCTCGACGATGGCACCGTCATCCAGGGGCTGACGCACTCGTTCTCGCCGTCCGCGGACGCGCTGGAGGGCGAGCTGGTCGACGTCGGCGACGGCAGCCCGGTCGATCTGGCGCGTGCCGCCGGAAAGATCGCGCTCGTCCGGGGCCTCGCCACGCCGGGCAAGGCGTGGGCCGCCCAGCAGGCGGGCTCTCTGGCGCAGGTCTTCGAGGTCATGGATCACCTGCACAACATGATCGTGACCACGATCTGGGGCGCGCCGACTCCGGAGACGGCGTCGCGCATTCCGGCCACGCCGTGCTTGTCCGTCGTGCGCGCCGACGGCGTGCGCCTGCGCGCGCGTCTGGCGCAGGGGCCGCTGCGGCTCAGCCTCACGACGCGGGTGCGCACCGGGTGGATGTCGATTCCCCATCTCGTCGGCGAGCTCCCCGGACGCGTCGAGGATCGCTTCGTTCTCTTCTCGGGCCACGTCGACTCGTGGCATCACGGCGCGATGGACAACGGCACGGCCAACGCCACCATGCTCGAGATCGCACGGCTGCTTTCGGCGCGCCGCGAGGCGCTGCGACGCGGCATCCGCTTCGCCTTCTGGTCCGGGCACTCGCATGGGCGCTACGCCGGTTCCGCGTGGTATGCCGACCACGCCTGGCGCGACCTGCACGCGCGGTGCGTCCTGCACCTCAACGTGGACAGCACGGGCGCACGCGGCGCGACCGACTACTCCGTCCTGCACGCCACCGAAGACGCCCAGAGCCTCGCCGAGATGGTCGTCGGTGACGTGACGGGCCAGCGCGCGCGCGCGCGCCGCTTCTCGCGCGCCGGCGATCAGTCGTTCTGGGGCGCGGGCGTGCCGTCGGCGTTCATGTCGCTCTCGGGGTTGCCCAAGCAGGACACCGAGCTGTCGCGCACGATGGAGCGCCTCGTCGGCAGCGCGGGGTTTCCGTGGTGGTGGCACACGCGCGAGGACACCATCGACAAGATCGACGCCGACGTGCTGGCGCTCGACACGAAGGTCTATCTGGCGACGGCGCTGCGCTGGCTCAACGCGCCGCTGCTGCCGCTCGATCACCGCCGCGCGGCGCGCGCGGTGGTGGCGGAGCTCGAGGCGCTGCAGGGCGCCGCCGGCGCTCATTTCGACCTGGCCGCGGCCCTCGAGACCGCCCGCCGCCTCGGCGAGAGGCTCGAGCACGCGTCGGCGCGCCTCGCGCGCGCGGACACGTCGCGCCAGGACGCGGTCAATCGCGCGCTGATGCGTCTCTCGCGCATCCTCGTGCCGCTGACATACACGACCGGCGACCGCTTCACCCACGATCTCGCGCTGCCGACTCCGCCGCTGGCGGGGCTGCAGCGGGCGCGTGAGCTCGCCGCGCTCGATCCGAGCTCGGACGCGTACAAGTTCACGCGCGTGGCGCTCCGCCGCGAGCTCAATCGTGTCGTCCACGCGCTCGACTCCGCGCTGTCCGTCGTCGACGAACTATGAAGAGCCCGACCGTCGGGCCGCAGCGCGAGCCGCAGGACGTCGCGGGGCTGGGGCCCCGCCGTCCGAGGCGAGCAGTGCAATGATCAACGATTGCCCTGCGAAGCCGCTCACGGTGATTCGCCCGACCGTCGGGCGGCGGAGCCCTGCGAAGCCGCCCCGACGGCAAATATAGGCAAATATAAAGGAGCCCCTGTGATGCGCAGAGTGCTGACCGGTGTGCTGGTGCTCGGCCTCCTCGCCGCGCTCGTGCCCTCGGCCGACGCCCAGAAGCGCGGCGGCACGCTGACGATCGTGCGGCCGACGGATCCCGTCTCGCTCGATCCGAACCTCGAGACCACGGCGCCCGGCGCGTGGGTGTACTTCAACATGCTCGAGGGCCTGCTGACCCTGGACGAAAAGATGCAGGTCAAGCCGCTGCTCGCGACGTCGTACGAAGTCATGTCGCCGACCAAGGTCCGCTTCAAGCTGCGGCCCGGCGTGAAGTTTCACGACGGTACGCCGTTCAACGCCGAGGCCGTGCGCTTCACCTTCGATCGCGCGCTCAACGGCAAGCCGCCGGCGCGCTGGGCGAGCCTCGCCGGCTCGCTGAGCGGCGCCGAGGTCGTCGACAACCTCACCGTCGACGTCATCACCAAGGAGCCGTACGGCCCGATCCTTCGAACGCTGGCCATGTACTGCATGGGCATCGTGTCGCCGACAGCGGTGCAGAAGATGGGCGCCGACTTCAGCCGCGCGCCCGTCGGCACCGGACCGTTCAAGTTCGTCGAGTGGAAGACCAACACGCATGTGATCATCGAGCGGAACAACGACTACTGGGGCGACAAGGCGCTCGTCGACCGGGTGGTCTTCAAAGTCGTGCCCGAGGAAGGCGCCCGGATGATCGCGCTGCAGACGGGCGACGCCGACATGGTGCTGTTCCCCTCACCCGCTCAGCTGCCGGCATTGCGGAAGGACCCGAAGTTCACCGTGCACGAGACGACGGGCATCCGCGTCGTGTTCGCGGGCTTCCACGCGGGCCTGCCGCCATTGGACGACGTGCGGGTACGCCAGGCGCTGCTGCACGCCGTCGACCGCAAGGCGATCCTCGACAACATCATGGAAGGCTCGGCCGGCCCCGCGCTCGGCGTGCTGGCGCCCGGCGTGTTCGGCTACAAGGACATGCAGCTCGATCGGCTCTATCCGTTTGATCGCGCCCGCGCGAAGACGTTGCTGTCGCAGGCCGGCTGGACGCCGGGCCCCGACGGCATTCTCACCAAGGGCGGCCAGCGGCTGTCGCTGTCGTGGCTCGCGGCGCGCGGCCGCTATCCGAAGGACGGCGAGATCACCGAGGCGATCCAGGCGATGTTCAAGGAGGTCGGCGTCGAGGCGAAGGTGCAGGTGCTCGAGTGGGCGGCCGTGTTCCAGCAGGTGCGCGGTAACCCGCTCAACCATCACATGTTCACCCTCGGCTGGGTGACCTCCAACGCCGACGCGGACTACTCGCTCTACGCGCTGTTCCACAGCAAGCAGGTTCCGCCGGCGGGCTGGAACACCTCGCGCTACGCCAACCCACGTGTCGACACGCTCGTGGAGCAGGCGCGGCGCAGTCTCAATCAGACGGAGCGCGAGAAGCTCTACGGCGAGGCGCAGGACATCCTCGCCAAGGAGATGGTGTGGATCCCGGTCTACACGACCAAGGAGATCATCGCGTCCCGGGCGAACGTGAAAGGGTTCCAGATCCACCCCGTGGAATACAACCTCACGCTCGGGAAGACGTGGATCGACAAATAAGATGACGCGCGGAGGCGGCGGATGCTGACGTTCATCGTCCGCCGCCTCCTGTTCGCCGTCCCCGTTCTGCTCGGCGTCGTCTTCGTCGTCATGCTGACGATCGATCTGCTGCCGGGCGATGCCGTGACGCTGATGCTCGGCGAGCACGCGACGAAGGACGCGGTCGCCGCGCTGCGCGAACACCTCGGGCTCGACAAGTCGTTCGCCGTGCGTTACGTCGACTACGTCGGCCGGCTCGCGCATGGTGATCTCGGCCGCTCGATCCAGCAGAACCGGCCGGTGGCGGCGGAGCTGGCGGACGCGTGGCCGGCCACGCTGCAGCTCACGATCGCGGCGCTGGTGATCGCCGCGGCCGTCGGCGTCGCCGCGGGCGTCGTCTCCGCGGTGTGGCCGAACTCGCTGTTCGACGCGCTCGCGCGGCTCGGCTCGCTGTTCGGGCTGTCGATGCCGATTTTCTGGACGGGGCTGGTGCTGATCGTCGTGTTCTCGCTCTGGCTCAACTGGCTGCCCGTCGGCGGCGCCGGCTCGCTCTCGCACCTGGTGCTGCCGGCCATGACGCTGGCCCTGCCCTCGGTGGCGATGGTCTCGCGCATGACACGCTCGGCGGTGCTCGACGTGCTCGGCGAGGACTACGTGCGGACCGCGCGCGCCAAGGGCGTCGGCGAGTGGTGGGTGCTCGGCAAGCATGCGCTCCGCAACGCGTTCATTCCGATCCTCACGCTGCTCGGGCTGCAGTCGGGCCAGCTCATGGGCGGCGCCGTGCTCACGGAGACCGTCTTCGCCTGGCCCGGGCTCGGCCGGCTGATGGTGAAGGCGATTTTCGCGCGCGACTACATCCTGCTGCAGGGCGCGGTGCTCGTATTCGCGCTGGCGTTCGTCGTGGTCAACCTGCTCGTCGACCTCTCGTATGGCCTGCTCGATCCACGCGTGAGCCGCCAGGGCTGATGCCATGACCGCGTGGACGCGGTTCTGCCGCAATCGGCTGGCGTTGCTGGGCCTCGCGCTGGTCCTGGTGCTGACACTGAGCGCGCTGCTCGCCCCGTGGCTGGCGCCGCTCGATCCCGCGCGACAGAGCCTCATCGAAAAGCGCGCGCGGCCCGGCGGCAAATACCTGCTCGGCGCCGACGAGTTCGGGCGCGACATCCTCTCGCGCGTGATCTACGGCTCGCGCGTGGCGCTGCTGGTGGGCGTGCTGTCGATGGTGATCGCGCTCGTGGGCGGCCTCCTGCTCGGCACGCTCGCGGGCTTCGCGGGAGGCTGGCTCGATGCGGTGCTGATGCGCGGCGTGGAAATCCTGCTGGCGTTCCCATATCTGCTGCTCGCGCTGGCCATCGTCGCCGTGCTCGGGCCCGGCGCGCTGAACACGACGATCGCGGTCGGCATCTGGGGCGTGCCGGCCGTGACGCGGATCGTGCGCGGCTCGGTGCTGGCGCTGCGCGAGACCGAATACGTCGGCGCCGCCCGCGCGCTCGGCTCGCCGGCCGCCGCCCTGCTGCGCCGCCACATCCTGCCGAACATCGTCCCCGGCCTGATCGTGTACGCAACGCTGTTCATGGCGAACGCGATCCTGCTCGAGGCGGCCTTGTCGTTTCTCGGTCTCGGCGTGCAGCCGCCCACGGCGTCGTGGGGACTCATGGTGTCGACCGGCCGCGATGTGCTGCTCGTGGCGCCGCACGTCGCGACGGTTCCGGGTTTGGCCATCATGCTGGCCGTGCTGGCCTTCAACCTGGTCGGTGACGGGCTGCGCGACGCGCTCGATCCGCGTTTGCGCGGCAGCGCATAGCGTCGCGGGCTATACTTCCCCCGCCATTTCGGCAGCGGGAGGTTGGCCATGCTCGTCCTGCGCGGCGGCACATTGATCGACGGCACCGGACGCGCGCCGGTGCGCGACGCGACGATCGTGATCGAAGACGGCCGCATCGACACGGTGACGGCCGGCGCGGCGGCCACGTGGCCACCGAGCGCCGAGGTGATCGACGTCACCGGCATGACCGTCCTGCCCGGGCTGATCGACTGTCACGATCATCTGGCCTTCCACGGCTACGAGCTGGCAAGCCGCTGGGAGCTCAACGAGCCGGGCAGCACGCGGCATCTGCGTACGGCGCGCGTCATCGAGCGCACGCTCGGCATGGGCTACACGGCCATCCGCGACGCCGGCGGCCTCGACGCTGGCTTCGCCGCGGCGATCGACGAGGGGCTGCTGCGCGGACCGCGGCTGTTGAGCGCCATCGCGATCATCTCGCCCATCGGCGGCATCGGCGATCGCATCAGCCCGTCGGGCCACGAGTGCCTCGTCCCGGCGGATCCCACGCTGCCGCGTGGCGTCGCCAACGGCGCCGAGGACGTGCGCCGCGTCGTGCGGGTGATGATTCGAGCCGGCGCGGCGGTGATCAAGTGCGCGACCACCGGCGGCGCCAGCTCGCGCGCCGGCCACGGCCCCAAAGATCCGGCCTTCGACGCCGACGAGATGCGCGCGCTCGTCGACGAGGCCCACGCCCAGGGCCGCAAGGTGATGTGTCACGCGCTCGGCGGGACCGGCCTGCGCCTGGCGCTCGAGGCCGGGGTGGACTCGATCGAGCACGGCTGCTACCTCGACGAGGATCCCGAGCTGATCCCGATGATGGCCGAGCGGCGGACGTTCTTCGTGCCGACGCTCACCGTGTACACCTATCACAGCGAGTCGAAGGCCGCGCACGTGCGCGAGCGCTCGCGCGCGCTGCGCGAGCATCACGTCGCCAGCATCCAGCGCGCGCTCGCGGCCGGTGTCCGCATCGTCGCGGGCACCGACGCCGGCGGCCACGGCCATCCGCCGAACGCCGCGGAGCTCGAACATCTCGTCGCGGCCGGGCTGACGCCCATGCAGGCGCTTCAGGCGGCCACGAGCGTCGCCGCCGAGTGCCTGGGGCTCGAGCGGCAGCTCGGCACCATCGAGAAGGCCAAACGCGCCGACCTCGTGGTCGTCGCGGGTGATCCGCTCGCCGACGTCCGCATCCTCCAGGCCGAGGACCGGATCCGGCTCGTCGTGAAGGATGGGGCCGTCGCCGTCAGGCGCTGACGATGACGGAGGGCGAGGCGCTCACCACGCTGCGGGGCGAGGATCCGGTGCGCGCCGCGCGGGCCGCGAACGAGCTATGGCAGATGTGGCATCAATCCGGACAGCCACAGCTCGACGCGCTGCTGCTGCAGGGCATCGACGCCATGCAGGGCGGACGCCTCGAGGAGGCTGAACGGCTCTTCACCCGGCTCATCGACACGGCTCCCGACTTCGCCGAGGGATGGAACAAGCGCGCGACCGTGCGCTACATGGCCAAGGACTATGCCGGCTCGATCGCCGACTGTCGCGAGACGCTCGCGCGCAATCCGAATCACTTCGGCGCGCTCTCGGGCCAGGGCCTCTGTCACGTGGCGCTGGGCGAGTATCGCGAGGCCGCCGATCTGTTCCGTCGCACGCTGGCCGTGCACCCGCATCTCGACAGCGGGCGCGCCAATCTCCGGATGGCGCTCAACGAGCTGGTGAAATGGAACTGACTCAGGCGGGCAGCACGATCGCGGGATCCGCAGGGCGCCGGCGGTAGAGCAGCGCGGTGCGGCCGAGGACCTGCACGACGTCGGCGCGCGTCCGCGCGGCCAGCGTGTCGGCGGTCTCGTGGCGGGACACCGGCGCATGCTCGCTCACGCGGATCTTGATCAGCTCATGGGCAGCGAGCTGCGTGTCGGCCTGTTCCACGACCGCGGCGGTCACGCCCTCGCGACCAACCTGCAGCGTCGCCGCCAGACGCTGACCGAGACTGCGCAGGTAGCGCCGCTGCTTGCCGGTCAGCATTTCGGCGGCGGCGACACGCGCGCGGCCGATGCCGCCAGCCGCTGCATTCGGTCGATCTCTACAGGCCGCATGTTCCGGTCCTCGCATTTCCACGCGGCGACGGCCGGCAGGGCGGCTCGGATGCCGGCCAACTCGAACTGCGCGAGGAACGCGCGAAGGAACAACGCACGAATCACGCCGCCGGCCACGCCGCGCACGCCGGTCTCACCGAGCTCCGCGGCGGCCATCACGAGCCAGGTCAAGGCCACGTCGGCCTCGCCGACGCCGGCGCGGGCATTGGTCCAGTCGAGCAGCACGGGGCCGTTCGGCGACAGGACGACGTTGAGCGGATGAAGGTCGAGATGAACGACGCAGGCGTCGCCGCCGAGGAAGCGCTCGAGCCAGGTGGGCGCAGCAATCGCGTGCAGGCGTCGATGAAGCGTCGCCAATCGCGCGGCGTTTCGACGGAGCGTCCACGGGCGCCGGGCAACCGCCTGCAGCATCGTGGGGCCCTCGATGCGCTCCATGATGAGCTCTGCACCTCCGGCGCGGAGGTCTTCGACCCGCGGCGCGGGAAAGCCGTGACCGGCCACGTAGCGCATGAGCCTCGCCTCGCGCTCCAGCGAGCGTCCGCGACGCGAGCGACGGAGCACCAGGCCCGGGCCGTACGCGAAGATGTCCGCGTCGCGTCCCGACGCCAGGAGAGGACCGAGCTCGGGCATTGCGTGTAGCATAGCCGGCCATGGAGTTTGGGTTCAGCGTCGCCGAGCAGGCGTTCGCCGAGGAGGTGCGCGCGTTCCTGCGCGACAACCCGCTCGATCGCTTTGCGCTCGACGGCATGGACGCGGGCTACGGCTCGGGCGCGCACTCGCGCGCGTTCATGCGGGCGCTCGGGGCGCGTGGCTGGATCGGCATGTGCTGGCCCGAGATGTTCGGCGGCCGGGCGGCGCCGATGTTCTTCAAGCTCGTGCTGTTCGAGGAGCTCGCGCGCGCCGGCGCGCCGTTCGGCCCGCTCGCCGGCTCGTGGCAGACCGCCGACGCCATCATCGAGTACGGCAGCGAGCGGCTGCGCGCCGAGGTCCTGCCAGCGATCGCGCGTGGCGAGGCGACGTTCTGGCAGGGCTACAGCGAGCCGGATGCGGGCTCGGATCTGCTTGCGCTCAAGACCGAGGCGCGGCGCGACGGCCATCATTACGTGATCCGCGGCCACAAGATCTGGTCGAGCCATGCCGGCATCGCCACGCACGGCCTGGTGTTCACCCGCACCAGTCGCGAAGCACGGCGCAGCCGCGGCTTCAGCATGTTCGTCGTTCCGAACGGCACGCCGGGCATGGACATCCGTCCGATCAGGAGTCTCACCGGCGGCGTCTATCACTACGAGGTCTTTCTCGATGATGTTCGTGTGCCGGAGGACCTTCGGCTCGGTCCCGAGGGCGAGGGGTTTCAGGCGCTGCTGAACGGGCTCGACTCGGACCGGTTCTGGGGGCGCTTCTACAAGGCGCCCGCGCTCGAGCGGGTGCTGCGACGGCTCGTCGATCACGCGAACGCGACCGGCGCCAGCACCGACGCGGGGCTGCGACGGCGGCTGGCGGCGATGGCCGCCGAGCTCGCTGCGTTGCGCCTGCTCTTCTATCGCGCAGCGTGCCTGCTGCGTGATGGCGCGCCGATCACGTACGAGACGGCGATGGCCAAGGTCTACGCCGACGAGACCGGCCAGAAGCTCGCGCGGCTCGGGATGGACCTGCTCGGACTGTGGTCGCCGCTGCGCGCGGGCTCACGCGAGGCGCCGCTGGACGGCGAGATCTCGCACGCGTACCTGACGAGCCTCGGCCACACGATCGCGGGCGGCACCGCCGAGGTGCTGCGCACGACCGTCGCCGTGCGCGGTCTCGGGCTTCCGGCCGAGCCGAGAAAGGCCTGATGGACTTCCGGCCGTCGTCCTCTCAACAGCTGCTCGTCGCGACCGCGCGCGATTTCTTGAGGAAAGAGTGTCCGCCCGAGCGCGCGCAGCAGATCGCCCTCGATCCGGGCGGCTTCGACCAGGCGTTGTGGCGGCATATGGCCGAGCTCGGCTGGCAGGGGTTGCTGCTCCCCGCCGATCTCGGCGGCAGCGCCGGCTCGCTGCTCGACGTGATCCTGCTCGTCGAAGAGATGGGACGCGCGTGCGCGCCGGGGCCGTTCGTGCCGAGCGCCGTGGTCGCGACGTCCGTGCTGCTCGCCGCAGGCGGCGCGGATCACAAAAAGCGCCTGCTGCCCGCGATGGCCGGCGGCGAGCGCATCGTCGGCGTTGCGCTCGGTGACGCCGGCAACACGCTGGCGATCGACGAGCGCGGACGGCTCGCGGGCCGCGCGCTGTTCGTCGAGGCCGCGCACGTCGCCGACGCGCTCATCGTCGCCGCCGATGCCGGCGGCGAGCGGCCTCTTCTGCTGCTGCCGACCGATCGCCGGGGTGTCGAGCGCCGGCCGCTCGAGACTATTGGCCCCGAGCAGATGTTCGAGCTCGCGTGCGACGGCGTCGCTGTCAGTCGGGAGGACCGGCTCGAGCCGGCGACCGCGCGGCACGACGCGCTGCACGCCGGTGCGCTCGCGCGGACGGCGGAGATGGTAGGCGCTGCGCAGCGGGTGCTCGAGCTGGCCGTCGAGCACGCGAAGACGCGCGTGCAGGGGGGACGTCCGATCGGCGGCCACCAGGCGATCCAGCACGCCTGCGCCGATCTCGTGCGCGACGTCGACGCGTCGCGTGGCCTGCTGTATGCGGCCGCGTGGCAGGCCAGCGAAGGCGTGCCGGCCGCGGCCGACATCGCCATGGCCAAGGCCTACGCGAGCGAAGCGTGCCTGGCGGTGGCGCGGCGCGGACACCAGATCTTCGGTGCGATCGGCTACTGCGAGGAGCATCCGATGCATCTGCTCCACAAGCGCATCCTGGCCGCGACGCTCGACTGTGGCGACGCCGCGCACCATCTCGAAGACGTCGCGCGCGCGATCGGGCTTCGCGGATGAAGCTGAGCGTCGAGTTCCCGAGCGTCTCCTACCGCGAGGGTCCGGCTGCGGTGGCGCGCATGGCCCGCGCGATCGAGCAGATCGGCTACGACCACATCGACGTCTTCGACCACGTCGTCATGGGCTACCCGATCGCGGGCCGCCCGCCCGGACCTTACACGCCGACGATGCCGATTCTCGAGGCGCTGATGACGCTCGCGTACGTCGCGGCGGTGACGACGCGCGTGACGCTCGGCACCGAAGTGCTCGTGCTGCCGCAGCGTCATCCCACGCTGGTCGCCAAGCAGGTGAGCACGCTCGACACGCTGTCCGGCGGGCGGGTGCGGCTCGGCATCGGCGTCGGCTGGCAGCAATCCGAGTACGAGGCGCTCGGCGAGGACTTCGCCACGCGCGGCGTTCGGATGGACGAGGCGATCGGGCTGCTCCGCGCGTGGTGGGGCGAGGCCCAGGTGGACGCGGCCGGGCCACACTATCCCCTCACCGCGATGGCGATGGAGCCGAAACCGCCGCAGGGACGGCGGCTGCCCATCTGGATCGGCGGAATGTCAGAGCCCGCGTATCGCCGCGTCGGCCGGCTCGGTGACGGATGGCTGGCGAGCCGCGTCACCGACGCGGCGAGCACGCGCACAGCCGTCGAGGCGATCCGCCGTCATGCCGAGGCGGCCGGCCGCGATCCGGCGGCGATCGGGCTGCAGAGCATGGTGGCGCCGCCGCCGCGCGACGCCGAGGGCAAGCGCTTCTACGCCGAACACGATCGTGTCGTGGCGCGGGTCGCCGAGCTGCAGGCCATGGGCTTCGGCTGGGCGGCCGTCAACGCGACCGCCATCTTCCAGGCCGGCGCGCGCTCGGTGGACGCCATGATCGACGCGCTCGCCGCGCTCCACGGCAAGATCCGCGGAGCGATCGGCTAGACGAGGCGCGCCCGCCCCCCACGTTCAAACCGCCAGGTAGCCGCCGTCGACGACCAGCTCGGTGCCCGTGATGTACGAGGCCTCGTCCGACGCCAGGAAGAGCACCGCGTGGGCGACCTCCTCCACACGGCCCTCCCGCTTCATCGGCACGGCGCTCAGCATCTTCGCGCGCCATTCGGGATCGGCAGACGTCTTGGACGTGCGCATCGGCGGCATGAAGCCCGGATGCACGGAGTTCACACGGATGCCGTCCGGCGCGAACTGCACGGCGGCCGTCTTGGTCATGATCCGCACGGCGCCTTTCGAGGCGTTGTACGCCATGTGGACACCGTCCTGGCCGACGAACCCCGAGATCGACGAGATGTTCACGATGGCGCCGCCGCGCGCCTGCCGCATGAGCGGGATCGCGTACTTCATGCCCAGGAAGACGCCCTTCGCGTTCACGGCCATCACCTTGTCCCAGGCGGCGCTGCTCAGCATGTCGGAATCGTAGGTGCCGCTGATACCGGCGTTGTTCACGAGCACGTCGAGCTTGCCGAACGCGCTCAGCGCCGCCTTCGTCGCGGCGTCCCACTCCGCGTCGTTCGTCACGTCGAGCTTGACGAAGCGCGCCTGGCCGCCGCCCGAGACGATCTTGTCGGCGACCTGCTTACCTTCGGCCTCGAGCACGTCGGCGACGATGACCCTGGCGCCTTCCTTGGCGAAGATCATCGCCTCGCTCTGCCCCATACCGCTGGCGGCACCCGAGATGAGCGCGACTTTTCCGGCGAGTCTCATGGTGTTTTCTCCCAGTCCTACCGGCGCGGCGTGCTCAGCGGCAGCTGCGAGCGGCCGGCGGCGGCGCCTCCGTTGACGGCGAGGACCTCACCCGTGACGTAGTCGGCGTAGTCGGACGCGAGGAACAGGGCGGCGTTGGCGATGTCGCGCGGCGTGCCCTGGCGACCCCACGGGATGCTGCGCGTGATCGTCTCCACGTACTCCGCGGTCAGCGGCGACACCTCACTGTCCACACGTACGAAGCCGGGCGCGATGCAATTGACGTTGATGCGCGCCGCCGCCAGCTCCATCGCGAGCACCTTCGTGAACATCACCACGGCCGCCTTGGACGCGCAGTAGTGCGCGGCGCCCGCGCGGCCGCTGAAGGCGGCGCCGGAAGAGATCGTGATGAGCTTGCCCGGCGCCCCACGCGCCACCATCGCGCGGGCCGCCGCGCGGCAGGTGAGGAACACGCCCCGCGTGTTGGTCTCCATGACGCGGTCCCACTCCTGCACGTCCATGTCGAGCACCGCGGTGTTGGGATAGATGCCGGCGTTGGCGATCGCGACGCCGATCGGACCGAGCTGCTGTTCGGCGGCGGTGACGAACGCGCCCACCGACGCCTCGTCACGCACGTCGACGACCTGGGAGAAGACGCGATCGCCGAGCGCGGCGGCCACGCGCTTGAGCGGCGCCTCACGCAGATCGCCCAGCGCGAGCCGCGCGCCGGCGGCGTGAAACGCCTCGGCGAGCCCCTGCCCGATCCCGGCGCCGGCGCCGGTGACGAGGACCACGCGGTTCGTGAAGTCGAACGCCGGCGCCCGACTCAATGGACGCTGCCGCCGCCGTCGACGAGCAGCGTCTGGCCGGACATGAAATCGCTGTCGTCCGAGGCGAGGTAGACCAGCGTGCCCACCAGATCCTCGGGCACCTGCGCGCGCTTGAGCATCCGCGCGTCGATGTTCGCCTGCTTGCGCTCCTCGGAGATGTTGCGCTCGTTGTCGCCGCTGAGCGTGAATCCGGGCGCGATGGCGTTGACGCGGATGCCGAAGGGCCCGAGTTCGCGCGCGAGCGAGCGGGTGAAGCCGACCACGCCGCCCTTGGACGTCGTGTAGTGGATGTAGTCCGGCACGCCCTTGAAGAAGGTGCTGGAGGCGATGTTGACGATCGTGCCCTTGCCCTGCGCCCGCATCGCCGGAAACACCGCGCGCGCGCACAGAAAGAGGCCGCGCAGGTTCACGGCCATGACGCGATCCCATTCGTCGACGGGGATCTCCATGAACGGGCGCCGCTTGAGCGTGCCGTAGAGCGCCGCATTGTTGACGAGCACGTCGATGCGGCCGAAGCGCGCGAGCGTCTCGGTGGCCAGGCGCTGGGTGTCCGCTTCGCGGGAGACGTCGCATTCCACGCCGAGCGCCTGCGCGCCGCGCGCCTCGATCGCGCTCACCGCGGGCTTGGGGTCCGCGACGTCGGCGACGACGACGCGCGCGCCCTCCGATGCCAGGCCCACGCAGTAGGCGCGCCCGATGCCCTTGGCGCCGCCGGTGACGATGGCCACGCGACCGTTCAATCGCATGCTCGCCCCCTCAGCGGCGCTTGGCGCCGCCGCGCTGCGCGTCGTGCCACTGCGCGATCTCCTGGCAGGTGGCAAACCACACACCGCGCTGGCGCCGCATGAACGTCACGAGATCTTCGAGGAGCTGCACCCGCGACGCTCGTCCGCTGATGAACGGATGGCAGGTCAGCACGAAGCAGGCGTTCTCCTTGTGCATGGCGGCGAACTCGGTCGACCACAGGTTGAACACACGCGCGGGATCAGCAATGACGTTGCCGGCGCCGTAGACGTGACGGAACAGCGGCGCGTCATCCATGATCCACTGCACGGGCACCTCGGTCAGCGGCCCCTCCGGCGTCTCGACGTCGTACGGCACGTCGTTGCCCATCAGCGAGCTGTCGTACAGAAAGCCGTTGCGCTTGAGCAGCGCGGGCGTCCACACGTTGACGTCCCACGACGGCGAGCGATAGCCGGCCGGCTTCACGCCGAGCTGATCCTTGAGGATCGCCAGCTGGTCGGCCATCACGCGCTTCTCCTGCGTCTCGTCGAGCATGCCGACCGCCTCGTGCACGTTGCCGTGCGCGCCGATCTCGTGACCGGCGTCGCGGATGCGTTTGCACGGCGCCAGGTGATTGACGACCGTCCAGCCCGGGATGTAGAAGCTCGCCTTCAGCTTGAGGCGATCGAGCAGGCGCAGGATGCGGTCGACACCCACGCGCGGGCCGAAGCGTCGCTCTTCGAGATCACCGAGACTGCGCTTGGCCTTTTCCGGCTCGCGGAAGATGAAGCCGGACTCGGCGTCGACGTCGAACGAGAGCGCGGCGGCGGACTGCTGGCGCTTCGGCCACTGATAACGCATGGGCGGGAGGTTATACTCGTCCGCACTTCACAGCAACCCGAGTGGCTTCGAAGGAGGCGCCATGACACTCTCGCGGCGCGATTTCGTGACGTCGAGCGCGGCGGCGGCCACCGCCGCCGTCGTCGGCCTGCCGCGGACCGCCGCCGCCCAGGCGAAGAAGGGCGGCACGCTGCGCGTGGGGTTCTACATCGAGGCCGCCACCATGGATCCGCACCTGTCCGGCAGCAAAGTCGACCGGCAGGTCTATCACAACATCTACGAGCCGCTCGTGACCCTGGACGTCAAGCTCGGCATCAAGCCGGGGCTCGCGGAATCGTGGACCCAGCCCGATCCGAAGACGCTCGTCTTCAAGCTGCGCCGCGGCGTGAAGTTCCACGACGGCACCGACTTCAATGCGGAGGCGGCCAAGTTCAACTTCGACCGGATGAAGACGGAGCCGAAGTCCATTCGCAAAGGCGAGGTCGCCAACATCGAGAGCGTCGAGGTCGTCGACGCGTCCACGATCAAGCTCAACCTCAAGAAGCCCGACGCGAGCCTGCTGGCCACGCTCACCGACCGCGCGGGCATGATGATCTCGCCCAAGGTGGTCCAGGAGCGCGGCGTCGAGCTCGGACGCAACGCCAAGGGGGCGGGCACGGGGCCGTTCGAATTCGTCGAGTGGATCAAGGACGACCATCTGCTCATCAAGCGCAACGAACAGTATTGGAACAAGCAGGGTGGACCGTACCTCGAGCGCATCCGCTACCGCCCGATCCCCGACGACACGGTCAAGCTGCAAAGCCTCCAGTCCGGCGAGATCGACGTGATCGATTACGTCCAGCCGCGCGACGTGGCGGCCGTGAAGGCGGACAAGAACATCACCGAGCTCGACGTGCCGTCACTGGCGGCCTTCGCATATCAGCTGAACTTCGGCCGCGCGCCGTTCAACGTCAAAGCGATCCGCCAGGCCGTCGCCCACGCGATCGACCTCGAGCAGATCGTGAAGGGCGTGTGGCTCAACGTCGGCTATCCCGCCAACGGGCCGATTCCACCGATGTCATGGGCGTACGACAAATCGATTTCGCCCATCAGGCGCGACATCGCCAAAGCGAAGGCCAAGATGGCCGAGGGCGGCAAGCCCGGCGGCTTCGAGTTCACGATGACGACCAACAACATTCCGCTCAGCGTGCAGGAGGCCGAGGTCATCCAGGCGCAGCTCCGCGAGGCCGGTATCACGATGAAGATCAAGCTGGTGGACGCCTCCACGCTGATCTCCGATGGCAACGCGAAGAACTTCGAGATGATCTCCTTTCAGTGGAGCGGCCGCCCCGATCCGGATGGCAACATCTATCAGTTCTTCCGGACGACGCCGGGCACGTCGTTCAACTGGTCGGGCATCTCCAACGAAAAGCTCGACGCTCTCCTGGATCGCTCGCGCGAGGTGAGCAGTCAGGCCGAGCGCAAGAAGATCTTCAGCGATGTGACGAGGATCCTCCAGGACGAGCTGCCGATGGTCTTCATCATCCATCCGATCGAGCCCAAGGCGTTCAGCCAGCGCGTGCAGGGCTACGAGCCGATTCCCGACGGCATGATGCGCTTCAAGGACGTGTGGCTGAAGTAATCGTTCGACGGCTGCTCGCCACCGTCCCCGTGCTTCTGCTCGTGACGGGCGGCGTGTTCCTGCTGCTGCACCTCACCCCCGGCGATCCGATCGACGCCATGATGGCCGAGTCGGGCGACGCGACGGCCCGGGAAAGCCTGCGCCGCGAGCTCGGCCTCGATCGCCCGATCGCCGTGCAATATGTCGTGTGGATGGGGCGGCTGCTGCGCGGCGATCTCGGGCGCTCCATCCGCAACGGCGAGCCCGTGATCGAGAACGTGAGCCGTCGCATCCGCCCGAGCCTGGAGCTCGCGCTGCTGGCCATGACCATCGCGATCCTCGTCGCGTTTCCCGTGGCCCTCGTCTCCGCCGTCCGTCACAACACCGCCGTCGACCGCCTCGGCACCTCGTTTGCGCTGCTCGGAATCTGCCTGCCGAATTTCCTGCTCGCGCTGCTGCTCATCTTCGTCTTCGGCGTCACCCTGCGCTGGCTGCCGATTTCCGGGTATGCCGACCCGCTGGACGAAGGCTGGTCCGGCGTGCGCTCGCTGGTACTGCCGGCGGTGACGCTGGGTCTGGCCCTGGCCGCGGTGATCATGCGCACGCTGCGCTCGAGCCTGCTGGAGGCGCTCGGCGAGGACTACGTGCGGACCGCGCGCGCCAAGGGCCTCTCCGAAGGGCTGGTGATCCGCAGCCACGTGCTCCGCAACGCGCTGATCCCGGTCGTCACCGTGGTCGGTCTGCAGCTCGGCACGCTGATCGGCGGCGCCGTCATCACCGAATACGTCTTCGCGCTCCCCGGCGTGGGGCGTCTGGTCGTCGATGCGGTGTTCGCGCGCGACTATCCGCTGGTACAGGGCGTGATTCTGTTGATCGCCCTCGCGTTCATCGTCAGCAACCTGCTCGTCGACGTGCTCTATGGCTGGATCGATCCCCGGATCCGGATTCGCTGAGCCGGCGCTCGCCGTCGCCGCGGAGCCGCCGCTCACCGATCGGCGGTGGGATGCGCTGCGCCGCGCGGCGCGGGCGCGGCTGGCGCCGTTCGGGGCCGCGGTGCTCCTCACGGCCGTCGTCGTCGCGCTCGCCGCTCCCTTGCTGGCGCCCTACGACCCGCTCGCGCAGGATCTCGGCAACATCCTGGCGCGGCCCGGACGCGCGCACTGGCTCGGGACCGACAACGTCGGCCGCGACGTGCTGAGCCGCGTGATCTGGGGCACGCGCGTGTCGCTCGTGGCCGGCTTCGTCTCGGTCGCGATCGCCGCCACGGCGGGCGGCGTGCTCGGCATGCTCGCCGGATACGCCGGCGGCCGCGCGGACGGCGTGGTCATGCGGCTCATGGACGCCGTTCTGTCCTTCCCGCCCCTCGTGCTCGCGCTGGCGCTCGGCGCCGTGCTCGGCGCCGGGCTCACCGGCGTGCTCCTGGCCCTCGGCGTCGTCTACACGCCGACGTTCGCGCGACTGATGCGCGGCCAGGTGCTCACCGTGAAGACGCGCGAGTACGTGGACGCGGCGCGCGCGCTCGGCGCCTCGGGCTTGTGGATCGCGCGCCGTCACGTGCTGCCCAACGCCGCGACGCCGATCGTGGTGCAGGCCTCGCTCAGCGTCGCCTTCGCGATCCTCGCCGAGGCCTCGCTGTCGTTTCTCGGCCTCGGCGTGCAGCCGCCGGCGGCGTCGTGGGGCAGCATGATCAACGCCGGACGCGGCTACCTGCAGCAGGCGCCGTGGATCGTCTTCGGCCCGGGCGCGGCGCTGTTCGTCACCGTCGTGGGCCTCAACTTCGTCGGCGACGCGATTCGTGATGGTCTCGATCCCCGGCTGACGCGATAGCCGGCGCCGGGCGTATACTCCCCGCCATGGCGATCGCCCCGGACTACGCCCGGCTCGAGGAGCGCATCCTCGCCCGGGACCAGGTCGGCGCCAGTACCGCGCTCTTCCGCCTCATCAAGGACAAGCGTCCGCTCACCGAGATCGTGTCGGAGACGGTGCGGATGCACGCGCCGTACACGCACGTGCCGTATCACCAGCGGCTCGACGACGGCGTCGTGAAGTTCGTGAACAACGACCACTGTCTGCTCAGTGAGCGCGTGTCGCTGCCGCTCAGCGCGATGGTGCGGCCCGGGCTCGCGATGCTGCCCCTCGCCCAGTCGGTCTGGTACATCCCGAGCGGGCTCGATCCGTGGAACCAGCTCCTCGGCAAAGCGCCAGGGCACTACACGCGGCTCTACGAGATCAAGGTGGACCAGGCGCCGCCGATGCCCCAGGCGCACTGGCCGGATCAGGAGCCGCTCACACTCGACGGGCCGATCGCCGAGCGGCTCAATCACTGGCTCACGCTCGTGCAGCGCGGTGAGGTGCTGCAGGCCTATCGCGTATTCCTCGGGCTCATGCAGGATGCGCCGCACCGGCGCGATGTGCTCGCGCACCTCGCGTTCGCGGGGCTGATCGACGTGCAGGACCGCATGCTGCACAACCGCTCGTACACCACCGGCCACAAGTCGTTCCGGGCGCGCGCCACTATCGAGCTCGGCGAGGCGCTCGGCTGGCACGCCGCGCATCACGTCCTCTACGCGGGCGTGCCGGATCTCGCCGTCGGACCGCGCTGGTATTCGACCTACGAGATGGGGTGCAACGTCGTTCAGAACGTGCTCGGCGGGCGCGACGCGGAGCTGCTCGGTCAGAACGCGCCGCTGAGCGACGCCGAAGAGGCGATGCTCGTCGAGACGATTACGCGGCAGCGCGAGTGGTCGGCGATCGACGCCGTCGTGGCCTTGCTGAAGGCCGGACGTAGTCCGCGTCGCATCCTCGACGCGATTCAAGTGGCATCAGCACAGGTGATTCTCGAAACTGGCGCGCCGAACAACTTCTCGATGTCTCAGCACGGCTACGAGTACTGCAACACGCTCGCGTGGTTCTACGACACCTTCGAGCATCCGCACCGCCTCAAGCTCCTGTTCGTGGCCACCTCGTTCATCAACCGCGCGGCGGAGCATCAGGCGAACACACCGGACAACGGGCGGCGCGCCATCGTGACGCCGCCGGGCGCCGAGGCGCTGGGGTCCCGCGCCCTTCTCGAGCGGCTGGAGGCGGCCCTGCTCGCGCTGCGTCCCGAGGAGGCCGTCGGCCTCACGGCCGCGTATCTGAAGTCCGGTGCCGAACGTGGATCGCTGCTGCAGACGCTCGCGACCGCGGCGGCCAAGATCGGCAACGACCCGCACAATCAGGAGCTCGGTCTGTGCCTGATCGAGGATTACGGAAAGAGCCGGGCGGCGGATCGCGAGCGTCTGCTGCTCGCGTGTGCGCAGCACACGGCCGGCCACCGCAAGTACGGCGACCACCTCGAGGCGTATCGCCGCTTCGCCGAAGCGTTCGGCCTCTCGTAGGCCGTCACCGTCTCACCGAACGATCAGGCCCTGAGGCTCCGTGCCCGCCCGGATCCGGCTCTCGAGCGCCAGCCGGACGAGATCGATGACGGCGACGTCGTTCGTGCCGCGCACCGCGATGAAGGCCGTCTTGCCGTCCTTGCTGAAGCCGATGTTGGCGCCGCCGTCGCCGATCGTCAGGCGCTTCACTTCCTTGAAGGTCCGCGCGTCGAAGATCTGGGCGAAGGTGTCCTTCCCGTTGGTGACGAGCGAGTAGCGGCGATCCGGGGTCCAGGCGTTGGTCACCGGCTGCTTGCCGGTCGGCTGCGTCGCGAGCACCGATAGATTGGAGGCGTCGAGCACGACGTTGGTGTCGGTCTCGGCCGTCTGCACCCACACCTCTTTGCCGTCGGGCGACACGCGGAGCATGTGCGGCTTGCTGTGGGCGGGGAATGCCACGGTCTTGACGAGCTTCCGGCTGACCATGTCGATCTTCGAGACCGTATCCGCCTCGCGTTCCGGTGTGAAGCCGAACCGACCGTCCGGCGTGAGGTGAAGGTCTCAGGGGAACGCGCCGGTCGCGAGGGTCGCGTCCACGGCGCCGTGCTCCAGGTCGAGAAACGCGATCAGGTTGTCGCCCGCGACGTTGACGGCGGCCTTTTTCCTGTCCGGGAGCACGACGAGGCTGTGGCCGGGGCCCTTGCCGAGGCCGGCGATCGTCTTCGTGATGGCCACCTGCCGTGGATCGATCGCGATCGCCTGGAGCTGATCGCCCGGAAAGTCGTACGTCCAGATCCGCGCTCCGTCCCAGTACGTCTGCTCGTTCGACAGCCAGCGCACCGAGGCGCCGAGCGGGCGGGTCTCACGCACGACACGGTCGGCCGCATCGATCAGCGTGACGTCCTTCGAGCCGACGTTGAAGACGTAGACGGTTTCGCGGCTCTCGGCCGCGCCGGCGGTCGCGGCCGATCGCACCGGCGTCGTGCTGGTCTGCGACGTCGAGGAGGAGCACGCGGAGGCGAGCAATCCCAGCGCCGCGCTGCTCGCTCCCTTCAGCAGCGTGCGACGGTCGAGGCTCGAGGACAGCAGCCAGTCGGTGCCGCCGACGAACACGCTCTTGGCCCCGTCACGCGGGGCACAGTCTTCGGGGCCTCAGTGTGAGGGCGGCCTGGCCGTGGACAGCGGATTGAGCATCAGTTCCTCCGAAGCTTTGGGTCCCAGGCATCGCGCAGGGTATCGCCGAAGAGATTGAAGCCGAGCACGGCCAAGCTGATCGCGAGCCCGGGAAAGATCGCGAGCCATGGCGCCTGCTCCATGAACGCGCGGCCCGTGCTCGAGAGCATCAGTCCCCACGACGGCGTCGGCGGCTGCGTGCCCACGCCGAGGAAGGACAGCGTCGCCTCGATGAGGATCGCGTTGCCGAGCCAGATGGAGGCGATCACGAGAATGGGCGCGGTCACGTTCGGCAGGATGTGGCCGAGGATGATCCGCGGGTGCCGGCAGCCGATCGCCTGCGCCGCTTCGACGTAGCGGTTCTGCTTCGCCGACATCACCGCGCCGCGCACGATCCGGGAGTTGCCCGGGATGATCACCATGGCGATCGCGATCATCGCGTTGGTGGTATTCGGGCGCAGCACCGACACGATCGCCAGCGCCAGCACGAGCGCCGGAATCGCCTGAATGGCGTCCATCACCCGCTGGAAGATGAGATCGACGCGCCCTTCGCAGTAGCCGCACAGCAGGCCGATGATCATGCCGGCCGCCGTCCCGATGCCTACCGCGAGCAGCCCGACCCAGAGCGAGATGCGCGCGCCATGGATCACGCGCGAGAGCACGTCGCGGCCGATGTCATCGGTGCCGAACGGATGGTCCCGGCTCGGGGCCTGCAGGCGGATGTCGGGCTGCGTGGCGAGCGGATCATAGGGCGCCAGCACGTCGGCAAAGATGGCCATGAGCACGATGGCCACGATGAGCGCGGCCGAGACTGCGCCGAGCGGCTTGCGTTTGAGCGCCGTGAGCAGCGCGCGCGTGCGGCTGATGACGACGGGCGCTTCCTCGATGCGAATGACGCGCTCAGTGACGGTTGCCATCAGCGGTAGCGGATGCGCGGATCGAGCCACGCGTAGGTGAGGTCGACGACCAGGTTGAGCGTGACGAGCGTGGCCGCCACCAGCATCACGTTGGTCTGCACCACGGGATAGTCGCGGTACAGAATGGCTTCGACGGTCAGGCGTCCCATCCCGGGCAGCGCGAAGATCGTCTCGACCACCACAGTGCCGGCGAGCAGTACACCGAGCTGTCCGCCGACGATCGTCACGACCGGGATGAGCGCATTCTTCAGCGCGTGCTTGTAGACGACGATGCGTCCGGCGAGCCCCTTGGCCCACGCCGTGCGCACGTAGTCCTCACGCAGGACCTCCAGCACCGTGGAGCGCGTCATGCGCATGGTGGCCGCCGAGAGGCGGAAGCCGAGGACGGCGGCCGGCAGCAGGAACTGCTGCAGGTTCCGCCACGGCGACTCCCACACGCTCACGTAACCGATGGGCGGGATCCAGTGGAACCACACGGCGGCGAAGGTGATGACGAGCGTGCCGAGCCAAAAATCGGGCAGCGAGAGGCCCGAGACAGCCACCACGCGTCCGACGTAGTCCGACGTGGAGTCCTGCCGCGTCGCCGACAGCACGCCGACGGGCACGGCGATCGAGATGCCGATGATCATGGCCAGGGCGGCCAGCTCGAGAGTGACGGGAACGGCCTTCTTGAGCGAGACAGGAATCGGCTCGTTGGTGAAGATCGAATCGCCGGGGTTCAGGCTCACCATCTGCCACAGCCAGAGCGCGTACTGCTCGTGATAGGGCTTGTCGAGGCCCAGATTCTTCCGAAGCCTGGCCAGCTCCTTCTCGCCGACGTTGCCGGACTCGCCCATGAGCGCGATCAGCGCGTCGCCGGGCATCACGCGCATCAGCGAGAAGACGATCAGGGAGGAGAGCAGGAGGACGGGAACCGCCAGCAGCAGGCGTCGCAGCACGTACTTGTGCATCGCCGGGCTCCCGTCGCCTCGCTACTTATCCATCCACATCCGCGCGCCGATCGGCGACCCGTACCCGTCGCAGCGGCGGAGCGCGAAGGTGGCCATGTTTCGGAGATGCGGCTGATAGATCATGAAGCCACTGTCGTAGGGCATCCACATGCGGAGCACCTGGTCGAGCTCGCGATCGACGATCTTCTTCGTCATGGCACGCTGCTCGGCGCGATCGGGCGTGCGACGAAGCTTCGTGGTCAGCTCGTCGATGACGGGGTCGTTGACGCGGAAGAAGTTCTTCGTCGACTTGGAGTGCATGTACATGTACGTCCGCTCGTCGAGCCCCACCGCGTGGCCGGACTGGAACCCCCAGGACATCCCCTCCCACTTGCCGTCGACGTAGCGGCCGTAGTAGGTCGTGTAGTCGAGCTTGCTGATCTTGATGTCGATGTTGAGGTTCTTCTTCAGCTCCTGCTGCACGAGCTGCACCTGCGAGGTCATCTGCGGGAAATACTCGAAGTAGAAGAGCGTCGTCTCGAAGCCCTTGGCGTGGCCCGCCTCCGCCATGAGCTTCTTCGCCTCCTCCGGTCGGTACTGCCACCACGGCCCCAGATCTTTCAGCGTCGGCCGGCTGTCCGCCCAGTAGATGTACGGGACTCCCCAGCCCGGAATGCCATGCCCCTCGAAGAGGGTGTCCACCTGCTTCTGGCGGTCGATTGACATCGAGATGGCGCGCCGCACGCGGAGGTCGTTGAACGGCGGCTTGTCCTGCGCGAGGGCCAGGCCGAACGGCGCGAGCCAGTCCTTGTACACCTGGACCACGGCCGCCGGGTTCGTTTTCAGAATAATGTCCGCCTCGCTCGGGCTCGCCACCCCGAGGATCTCGCTCTGGCCCGTGCGGAAAGCAGCCTTGCGCGTGGCGGCATCGGGCGTCGAGAGGATCACGTGCTCGTCGATGTACGGCCGGCCCTTGTCGTAGTAGTCGGGGTTGCGCTGGAGCACCACGCGGACCTTGCGCGTGTGCTCCTTGAGAATGTACGGGCCGGTCCCGACGAGGCGCTTCTTGAGATCGCCGTCCTCTTCCAGTACCTCACGGGGAAAGATCACGGTGACCGACTCGGCGACGTTCTGCGGAAACAGCGTGTTCGGCGTCTTGAGGTGCACGCGCAGGGTGTGCGGATCGGGCGTCTCCATGCCCTCGATTTCCTGGAACGTGAACGCCTGGACGCCTTCCTTGGCGTACTGCTCGTAGCAGTACTTGACGTCGGCGGCGACGAGCTCGCGCCCGTTGAGCGGAGGGACGTTGTGCCATTTGACGCCGCGGCGGAGCTTGAAGGTCCACACGCGGAAGTCGCCGCTCGATTGCCACGACTCCGCGAGGTCGGGTCGGAGCGTGGCGTCGTCGGGACTGTTCGTCTCTTCGGGGAAGGAATATCGGATGAGGCGGTTGCTGGTGAGCCCGACGAACTGGAAGAGCCCGATCGATTGCGTGAGCCGCGGATCGAGGACGGGCGGATCCCAGGGCGCCGCGCGTGTGAGCACGCCGCCGCGCTTTGGCGGCTTGGGACTTGCGGGGATCCAGTCGGGATATTTGGAGGCGGCCGCCGCGCGCCGGCCGGTGCCGAGCACGGTCGCGGCCGAGACGCCGGCCGCGGAGAGACGCACGAAATCGCGACGGTTCAGGCGGGCGTGCGGACCGAGCATCACATCCTCCTTCTTCACACACGTGCTTCGGATCGAAGGAAAGGACGGGCCGGACACTGCGTCGAGTGGTCGGCAACATTGCCCGACGCCGACAAACAAGTCAAGGCACCCCGCGCGGGAGTATCATCCGGGCCATGAACTACACACGGATCTCCGCCGACTGCCACATCGACATGCCGTGGATCCCGCCCGATCTCTTCACCGCCAACGCCTCGCAGGCGATGCGCGAACGCATGCCGTACGTGGTGGACGGTCCGGACGGTCCGCACTGGACCTGTAAGAACGGGACGTCGTTCGGCCTGATCGGGGGCGTCGGGCCGTCGGGACAAAAGCTCGTTCCGGGCCAGAACTATCGGGTCGACAAGATGGCGGCTGTCGGTCTCTACGACGACGGCAAGAAGGGCATTCGTCGTCCGACGGATCCGCATCTGCGCCTGAAAGACATGGAGATGGACGGCGTGCAGGCCGAGGTGATCTTCGGCATCCTCGGCGCGGCCACCCGCCTGAACGACCACGAGGCGGCCAAGGAGATGTTCCGCATCTACAACGACTGGCTCGTCGATTTCTGCCGGCACTATCCCGATCGCCAGATCGGTCTCGCCTGCCTGCCATACGGCGACATCGACGCCGCCGTCGCGGAAATCTATCGCGTCGCGAGGATGGGGCTGCGCGGCCTCGAGCTGTCGTGCTCGTGGGACATGGAGCCGATGTGGCATCCCGTGTGGGAGCCGCTGTGGAAGGCCGTGAACGAGGTGAATCTACCACTGCACTTCCACACCTTCCCGAGCGTACCCGCCAGCGTTCGCGAAAAGGCCCCGACGCCGCTGGCCAAGCGCGCCGCGCTGTTCACCGGCGTATCGGCGTTCCAGATGAACCTCATCAACATCCTGGCGGCGCTGATCGGCGCCGCCGTGCTCGAGCGTCATCCCAACCTGCGCGTCGTGTTCGGCGAGAGCGGCATCGGCTGGATCCCCTACGCGCTGGACCGCATGGACTTCGAGTGGGAGGACCGCTTCCGCGACATCGGCCTCACGATGAAGCCGAGCGATTACTGGCGGCGGCAGTGCAAGGCGACGTTCCAGTTCGACCGCATCGGCACGCGCATGATCGACGAGATGGGCGTCGAGACGCTGATGTGGGCCTCCGACTATCCGCACACCGACGGCGTGTGGCCGGAGTCGTCGAAGTACATCGAGGAGCAGTTCGGCCACCTGCCGGCAGACGTGGTCCGCAAGATCACCTGCGAGAACGCTGGAAAGTTTTACGGTCTCTTGAAATAGCCTCGACGTCTCGATGACGTCGCCGGCGGCAGGAACCGCCGGCGCGTCTCCCGCGTTTAGGGAGCGTTTCGTCCCACGAACGCTCTGCTCACGCCGAACCGGGGAGGCCGTCATGAAGCTCATCGCGCCCGTGCTCCTCAGCGTCCTCGCTCTCCTCACGTCGTCCGCCGTCGCGGACAACACGCTGGCCAAATTCAAGGGCGGCATCGGTGTCATTCCTGTCTCGAGCGGCCAGGGCACCGCCGCGACGGCGACGGTCGTCAACCGGAACATCGTCCGTGGCGTGCAGCCGCCGGGCCAGATCTGGACAATCCGCGACCTCGACGCGACCGTGAAGACGGATGGCACGATCCGCGTGAAAGGCCGCGGCCTGCTCCTGGCCGGCGGCGACAACATCGGCTTCACCGTGGGCGTCAAAGTGTTCGCGACGCTCATCTGCGAGACGGCCGCCCCGTTCACGCAGCACAACACGAACCCGGCCGGCGTCCAGCTCGAGCCCGACGGTGACTTCGAGATCGACGATCTGTTGTCGCCGGCTCCGCCGGCGGCGGACGCGTGCACCAATCCCGTGCTGTTGATCCGGAACACCACCGGGACCCTGCCCTGGTTTGCCGCCGGGATTCCGGATCTGAAGTAGCCGCGACTTCGGACAGCGTTGCCGGCCAACGTCCGGTTCCGTGGCGAGACATTGCGCTTGCCACGGAGCCGGTTCGTGGAGTACTCAGGTGCGCCATGGCCGACCCGCTCGCCACGCTGCTCTCGTCTCCGAAGGCCGAGCGCCTCGCGACCGGCTTCGTCTTCACCGAGGGACCCCTCTGGCACCCCGACGGCTTCTACTACTTCGTGGACATCCGGAAGAGTCACCTGCACCGCATCACCCCCGGCAAGGACGCCGAGCTCGTCCGCGCGAACACGGGCGAGGGCAACGGCATGACGTTCGACCTCCAAGGGCGGCTCGTGATCTGCGAAGGTGGCAATCGGCGCGTCACGCGCTGGACTGCGGACGGACGCAGCGAGGTGCTGGTCGATCGCTACGAGGGCAAGCGCCTGAATCGGCCGAACGACGTCGTGTGCAAGTCGGACGGCAGCCTCTGGTTCACCGATCCGGGGCTGCGCGTGCCGTTGGCAGAGCGCGAGCTGCCCTATGCCGGCGTCTATCGCATCGGGCCGGACGGCGCGATCACGCTCGCTGCGGACTGCGAGTACCCGAACGGGCTCGCGTTCTCGCCGGACGAGCGCGTACTCTACGTCGCCAACACACGCTGGAGCCAGTACATCCACGCATTCGAACTCGACACGCGCGGCGCCGTGCTGCGGCGGCGGATCTTCGCCGACATGTCGTCTGACGAGACGGACGGCGTGCCCGATGGGATGAAAGTCGACGTCGAAGGCCGCGTGTACTGCACCGGCCCCGGCGGCACGTGGGTATTCGCACCGGACGGCACGCGGCTCGGGATCATTCGTACGCCGGAGGTGCCGGCGAACGTCGCGTTCGGCGGTCCGGATCTTCGCACGCTGTTCCTCACCGCCCGCACCTCCATCTACACGCTGCGCGTCACGACGCCGGGCCAGCCACATCCGTGGTACCGCGTCCGCAAGGGGTGATGATGCGATTCGGCACGTTCTTGTTGATGCAGTCGCCGTCGGCGCGCCCATCGCAGGAGATCTACCAGCGCGGCGTCGACGTCGCGCAAGCCGCGGAGGCGCTCGGCTTCCGCAGCGTCTGGCTCGCCGAGCACCACTTCTCCACCTACGGCTATCTGTCGCGGCCGGCGCAGTTGGCCACGTACATCGCGGCGAAGACCACGCGGCTGCGCGTCGGCACCGCGGTCATCGTGGTGCCGCTGCACCATCCGCTGGTCGTCGCCGAGGAGATCGCCACGCTCGATCTGCTCGCCGGCGGCCGCGTCGACATCGGCCTGGGGCGCGGCTATCAGCACTACGAGTTCGAGCGGCTCGGGCTCGAGCTCGAGAGCGGACGCGCGCGCTGGGAAGAATCGGTCGACGTGATCCTCAAAGCCCTCGAAGGCCGCCCGTTTTCCTACGACGGCAAGATCTTCAAGATTCCCGAGACGACGATCTTCCCGCTGCCGCTGCAGCAGCCACGCCCGCCGATCTGGATCACCGCGCAGAGCCCCGATTCGGTGGAGGGCGCCGTCCGGCGCGGGTTCAATGTGCTGACCGGCGGCTTCGGCGTGCCGATCGAACGCATGGCGGAGTTCCGGAAGCTCTTCGATCGCGTCGTGGCCGAGGTCAAGCCGCCGGCGCCGCTGCAGGTGGGCGTGCAGCGTGCCGTGTACGTCGCCGACAACGACGCCGACGCGCGTGCGGCCGCCGAGCAGGCGCGCTGGAACATGCGCGTGACCTTGAGCCTGCGTAACAACTACCAGCGGGTCGAGGACGGCCGCGCCATCCCGGTGCCCGCGTCGAAAGAGCCCGACGTCGACGATCTCCTCGACCGCTATCTCGTCATCGGCACGCCGGACACCTGCATCCGGCAGATCAAGCGCATCGAGGCCGCCGTCGGCATCACCCACTTCAACTGCTCGTTCTGGTTCGGTGACCTCGAGCACGCGCGTGTGCTGCGCTCCATGGACACGTTTGCGCGTGAGGTCATGCCGGCGTTCGCGTAGAGGAGAGGCCATGAACCGCACGCGTGTCGTCGCCCTCGCCCTGGTGCTCCTCGTCTCCGCGTCGGCGCTCGCCGGCTCGTCCGGCTTCGCGGGCGCGCAGGGCAAGCCGGAGGGCGAGATGCGCTGGGCGCTCTACGTCACGCTCGCGCCGGCGTGGTTCGATCCGGCCGAGGTCGTCGGCGTGCTCACGCCGTTCTGGGTGCTCTATGCGATGCACGACGCGCTCGTGAAGCCGATGCCCGGCAACCACCTGACGCCCAGCCTCGCCGAGTCGTGGACGGTGAGCGCCGATCAGCGTACGTACGAGTTCAAGCTGCGGCAGGGTCTCAAGTTCCACAATGGCGATCCGTTCACCGCCGAGGACGTGAAGTTCTCGTTCCAGCGCGCCAAGGGCGCCAAGCTGCTCCAGGACAAGATGCAGGACATCGTGATCGTCGATCCGCATCGCGTGCGGTTCGTGCTGCACGAGCCGTGGCCGGACTTCATGACGTATTACGGCACCTTCGCGACATCGGCGGCGTGGATCGCGCCCAAGAAGTACGTGGAACAGGTCGGCGTCGACGGCTTCAAGAAGGCGCCCGTCGGCCTCGGGCCCTACAAGTTCGTGAGCCATACGCCGGGCGTCGAGCTGGTGATGGAGGCGTTCGAGGGCTACTGGCGCAAGATGCCGTCGGTGAAGCGTCTCGTGTACAAGAGCGTGCCCGAGGCCACCACACGAATGGCGATGCTGAAGCGGGGCGAGGTGGACGTCGCGTATCTGCTCGACGCGACGCTGGCCGAGGAGGTCAAGCGCGACCCGAGCCTGAAGCTTGCCTTCTCCGGCGGCATCGGCACCTACTATCTCGACTTCCTCGATCAGTGGGATCCGAAATCGCCCTGGCACGACAAGCGCGTACGTCTGGCGGCCAGCCTCGCCATCGATCGCCGCGGAATCAGCACGGCCGAAACGCTCGGCGCCTCTCGGGCGACGGGGAACGTCGTTCCTCGCACGTTCGAGTTCGCCATCCCGCTCGAGCCGCACCCGTACGATCCGGCGAAAGCCAAGCAGCTGCTCGCCGAAGCCGGCTACGCCAACGGCTTCGACGCCGGCGACCTGCACCCCTGGCCGCCGTACTTCTCCACGGGCGAGGCGATCGTCGCCAATCTGGGCGCCGTCGGCATCAGGACGCGCCTTCGCACGATGGAGCGCGCCGCATTCTATTCCGCGCTCGCCAGCAAGAAGCTCAAGGGCATCTGTATGTGCATCGACGCCGTATATGGCAACGCCTCGTCGCGCCTGTCGCAGATCGTGCCCGCCGAGGGCGCCTACGCGTATGGCGCCTACCCGGACATCGAGACGCTCTATCGTCAGCAGGGGCAAGAGCTCGACAAGAAGAAGCGCGCCGCCATGCTGGCGAAGATCCAGCAAGAGCTCTATGAGCGCGTGCGCTTCGCCGCGATCTACGACTACATCTGGCCGAGCGGGATCGGCCCGCGCGTGGACGACCCCGCCCTCATGCTCATCGATCCCTATCCGTGGTCAGCGCCGCTCGAAGACGTTAAGCTGAAGAAGCGGTAATCGCGGTCGCCGATTCACGCGCGTTCGTCGCGTCATCGACGCTTCACCGAGTTGGAGGTCTTACACGATGAATCCCGTCGTTCACTTCGAGATGCCCTACGACAATCGCCAGCGGATGGCGAAGTTCTACGAGTCGACGTTCGGCTGGCACACGCAGATGCTCGGCGAGGACATGGGCAATTACGTGGTCGCCATGACGACCGAAAGCGGCGAGGACGGTCCGAAACAGCCCGGCGCCATCAACGGAGGCTTCTTCCCGAAGAAAGCGGATTGGCCCGCTCAGCACCCATCCATCGTGATCGCGGTGGACGACATCAAGGCATCGGCCCGCAAGGTCAAGGACGCCGGGGGCACGGTACTCGGCGAGCCGATGGACATCCCCGGTGTCGGCCAATACGTGTCGTTCACGGACACCGAGGGCAACCGCGTGAGCATGCTCCAGCCCTCGCGGCCACGGCGGACGTAGCGGAATCGACGTCGTTGCGGTGCGGCTGACCGCGCGCCCATGGATCCACTGCGCTCCGTTCACACGCTGACCTTCGACCTGTTCGGCACGGTCCTCGATCTGGATCGCGGTCACGCGCCGCGTCTGGCCGACTTCGTGAAGTCGAAGGCGTCACCGATCAGCGCAGAGGATCTGTGGGCGCGCTGGCGAAGTCGCCAGCGCATCGAGCAATACCAGGACAACCAGTTCTACGCCGGCCACCACGGCTACCTCGATTCGTCGCGGCGCGCGCTGATCTACACGCTGCGCTCGTGCAAGCTGCCGTTCGACGACGCGGACGTCGCGCGGATCATGGAGGGCTGGCGGGAGCTCGCGCCGTTTCCCGACGCCCTGCCCGGGCTGCAGCGGCTGCGCGGTCGATTCAGGCTCGTCGTGCTCTCGAACGGCGAGAACCAGCTGCTGGCGCACCTGGTGAAGAACCGCATTCGATGCGACTTCGATCGTGTCATCTCCGTGGAGGACGTCGGCGTCTTCAAGCCGAGTCCACAGGTGTACCGCTATGCCGCGCGGGTGCTGAAGGCGGAGCCGGCCGAGCTGATGATGGTCTCGGCGCACAGCTTCGACGCGGTTGGCGCTCGCGCGTCGGGGTATCGCGCCGCCTACGTGAACCGGTACGACCTTCCGTATGACGAGACGCCGTACCGGTTCGACGTCGAGGCTCGGGACTTTGTCGCGCTGGCGGCCGCGCTCGGCTGCGCGTAGCGCGCCTGATACCCTGGTCGGCGAAAGGAGGGCCCGTCGATGTGTCGCAGTATCAAGACGCTCCACAACTTCAAGCCGCCGGCGACGGACGACGAGATTCGCGCCTCATCCCTGCAGTTCGTCCGAAAGCTGAGCGGCTTCACCAGGCCATCCAAAGCGAACGAGGCGGCGTTCACTCGCGCGGTGGACGAGGTCGCGAATGCCGCCCGGGCGCTGATCGATGGGCTGGTGACCAATGCGCCGCCGCGCGATCGTGACGTGGAGGCGTCGAAAGCACGCGCCAGGGCCGTGCAGCGGTTCCGTCCCTGAGCGCTGGCGCCCGCGTGCGCCACGGAGTGCCGGGGTCAGGCGCGGCCTGGGTTAGTCTAGGGGCTGGCGAGAACGGCACTCATAAACTTGCAAGCGCTCGCGTTCGTCGCGCTGATCCTGGCCGTGGTCGTCGCCTGCGCCCTGCCGGCGCTGTTCGTCATTCGTCGGCGCGCCTTGCGAACCCGCTCGGTCGCCGGCGGCCCGCCGCTCTCGGACGTCGAGTCGGCGACGCTGCGCGCGTGGGCGCGTCGAATGCTGGCCTCGTTCGTCGGCGGGATGATCTTCATCGGCCTGGCGTGCGTGGGCCTCGTGGTGATGGCGCTCGGCGCCGCCAAGACCGCTCCGATCTGGGTGTACTGGATCGGACTGCTGCTCGCGACGATGATCGTCGCCGTCGGCATCGGCGTGCAGTTCTCGGCGCGCTGTCCCCGATGCGGATACAACATCGGCTTGCAGAGCCGGCTACTGCTGCCGTCGGGCTGCGAGCGGTGTCAAACGCAGTTCCGCTGAACCCCGCCCGAGCCCGCGCGCGTCACCGCGCGTAGACGACGTAGCTCGACAGCCGGCCGTCGTCCACGTCGACGACGCGGAAGCCTGGCGGCCCCATCTCGAAATGCACGGGGCCACCGAGCTTCGCGAGCTGGATGCACGTCGATGGCGTGGTCAAGAAGGTCAGCCCACCGCGCTGGATCATCTGCTCGCTGTGCACGTGACCGCCGATGAGCCACCGAACCTGCGTGTGGCGTCCGAGCAGCGTCATGAGCTCGGGCCCGTTGCGGAGCTGCATCGTATCCATCCATGCGTGACCGAGCGGCCACGGGTGATGATGGACGAACGCGATCGTCGGCGTTTGGGGATGCGCGGACAGCTCGCCCTCCAGCCACGCGAGCTGCGCGGCATCGAGCACGCCGTCGGCGTGGCCGGGCTCGTGCGAGTCCAGCGCGACGAACCGCAGGCCGCCGTGCGCGAAGGCGTAATAGCACGGCGCGTCCTTCGCGGCCTGCGGCCGGAGCGCGTGATTGAAGGCCTCGAGATTGTCGTGGTTCCCCATCAGATAGTGGGCGCGACACGGCAGGCCGGTGAGGATCTCCTTCAGACGCGTATAAGAGGATGCGTACTCGGGCGCCGTCAGCGTCCGGTCCCGGTGCCGGAGGTCCGGACTGGCCAGGTCACCGCCGAGGACCGCGAAGGCGGGTGCGGGATCGAGGCGGCCAACCGCCTCCACCACCCGCCGCAGCGAGGCGTCGGTATCGAACTCGCCTCCGGAGCGCAGCGGCCACGCCCCGTCCGCGATGATGTGCGTGTCTGTGATGTGCACGAACCGAAAGCGTTCTGTCATATCGCCGTGGCCCGGGTTCGCCGTACCATACCATCCATCATCGTCGCCATGCACCGCGTCTCGGCCCGTCTTCGAGCACGTTAGGGTCCCGAGGCCGACCGACCGCGAATGGTGACTGGATGTGGCGCAAACCGACGATATCCGGGACAGTTTTCACGACCGCGGCTTGGCTCGGGGCGGCGTGGCTGGCCTGCATCGGCATCCTCCGCCTGTCTCGGGGATTGCGCGCTCGGGCACCCGGCGATTCGGCGGCCGCGGCGGCGGTGAGCATGCGTTCTGTCGTACCGTCCGATCCGCCGTCTGGCGTACCATAGATTTCGTCGTGGCCATGGACGAGCTCGTCATCGACGGTGGCGTGCCCCTGCGCGGGACGGTCACGCCGAGCGGCAACAAGAACGCCGCGTTTCCCCTGATCGCCGCCGCTCTCCTGACCGACGAGCCGGTGCGCCTGCACAACCTGCCCGACATCGCCGACATCCGGACGATGCTGTCCCTCGTCGAGGGTCTCGGGGTCGAGGTCGATCGTCACGATGCGCACACGGTCACCCTGCGCGCGCGGCGGATCTCGACGACGACGCCGGATCGCGCCCTGCTCAAGCGGGTGCGCGGCGGCCTCGTGCTGATGGGGCCGCTGCTGGCGCGCGAGGGTGAGGCGCGCGTGGGCCACTCGGGCGGCGACCAGATCGGGCGCCGGCGCATCGACACGCACGTCCTCGGGCTGCAGGCCCTCGGCGCACGGCTGGAGCAGCAGACCGATCTCGTGCTGCGCGGCCGGCCACTGCGCGGCGCCGACATCCTGCTCGACGAGGCCAGCGTGACGGCCACCGAGAACGTCGTCCTCGCGGCGTCGATCGCCGAGGGCACCACGATCATCCGCAATGCCGCCTGCGAGCCGCACGTGCAGGAGACGTGCGCGCTGCTGACGGCGATGGGCGCGCGCATCGAAGGCATCGGCAGCAATCTGCTGCGCGTGCACGGCGTGTCGCGGCTGCACGGTGCGGAGTTCACGCTGGGTCCGGACTTCATGGAGGTCGGCAGCTTCATCGCGCTCGCCGCGGTGACGGGCGGCGAGATCGTCATCAAGAACGCCGGCCTCGAGCACCTGCGGATGGCGCTGAGCGTTTTCGGCCGGCTCGGTGTGCGCACGCGCGCCGACGGTGACGACCTGATCATGCCCGGCGCGCAGGAGCTGGCCATTCGGCCGGATCTCGGCAACGCGATCCCGACCATCGACGACGGGCCGTGGCCGGCGTTCCCCGCCGACCTCATGAGCGTGGCGCTGGTGACGGCGACGCAGGCCGCGGGCGCCGTGCTGTTCCACGAGAAGATGTACGAGAGCCGGCTGTTCTTCGTCGACAAGCTCATCGGCATGGGCGCGCGCGTGGTGCTGTGCGACCCGCACCGCGCGCTGATCCACGGCCCCGCACGCCTGCGCGGTGAGCCGACCGGCATCCCGAGCCCCGACATCCGCGCCGGCATCGCGCTGGTCGTCGCCGCGCTGGCCGCCGAAGGCCGCACCATCATCCGCAGCGTGGATCAGATCGACCGCGGGTACGAGAGCATCGACGCCAAGCTGCAGGCGCTCGGCGCGCGCGTCCAGCGCGTGCGCGTCTGACCCTCCCGCCTGCCGGAGCTCCCATGAACGACAACGCCTACCGCTTTCGCGCCGAGCGTGGCGAGGTGCAGCTCGGGACGTGGGTGACCATGATCCGCACGCCGGCCGTGCTGACGCTGCTCAAAGCGGCCGGACTGGACTTCGCGCGCGTGGACATGGAGCACTCACCGTTCTCGATGGAGACGGTGGCCGACATGGCCGCCCTCGCGCGCGCCCTGGACTTTCCGCTGGTCGTGCGCCCGCCCGAGGGCAATCGCGAGTGGATCACGCGATTGCTGGACGCCGGTGTGTGGAACCTGCACGTGCCGCAGGTGGACACACCCGAGCAGGCCGCCGCGGTGGCCGCGTGCTGCCGCTACGCGCCGCTCGGCGAGCGCGGGATGTACGGCTTCGGCCCGCATACGATGTACGAGACGCTCTCGCCCGCCGAGCACATGGCGGCCGCCAACGCGCGCGTGCACGTGACCGCAATGCTCGAGACGGGGCGGGCGTTCGAGCGGCTCGACGAGATCGCGTCGGTCCCGGGGATCGACGCGCTGACCATCGGGCCCACCGACCTCGCGCAGGATCTCGGCGTGCTCGGCACGCCGAGCCAGCGGGATACGCTGGAGGCCTACCGGCGACGGCTCGTCGAGGCGGCCCGCAAGCACGGCAAGGCGGTGGCCATGCTCACCGACAGCATCGACGGAGTGCGCCAGATGGTGGCGCTCGGAGCCACCATCATCAACTACTCGTCCGACGCTGCGGTGCTGCGTGCCGGTTATGCGGCCATGACCGCGGAGGTGCGACGCGGCGCGCGCGCCTGATAGAATCCGCCTCCATGAGCGTCTCTGGCATGGCCTGGCATACCGAGAGCATCCCCATCGCGGGCATCGCACTGCACCTGGCGTCGGCCGGCACGGGCCCGCGCGTGCTCGTCCTCCCCCACGACATCGGCCGTCCAGATCGCGCGCCGCTCGAGGACGCGCTGGCGCGCACGTGCAGCGTCCTGGCGCCGTCGCATCCCGGCTACGACCGCTCGTCGCGCCCCGACTGGATGCGCAGCGTGCGCGACGTGGCCGTCGTCTATCACTGGCTGCTCGGCGAGCGTGACCTCGCGCGCGATCTCACGGTGGTGGGCCTCGGCTTCGGCGGCTGGATCGCGGCCGAGATGGCCACGATGGGGCCGCGGGCCTTCAAGCGCCTCGTCCTCGTCGGCGCGATGGGGATCAAGCCCGAGCGCGGAGAGATCGCCGACCAGGCGCTGCTCTCCTACATCGACTACGTGCGCCGCGGCTTCGCCGATCAGCGTGCGTTCGATCGGCAGTTCGGCGCCGAGCCGGCGACCTCTCAGCTCGAACAGTGGGATCTCAATCGCGAGATGACGTTCCGCATCGCGTGGAAGCCGTACATGTACAATCCCACGCTTCCCCATCTGCTCGGCGGCGTCACGACGCCCGCCTTGATCGTCTGGGGCCGTGACGATCGCATCGTGCCGCTCGAGTGCGGTGAGCGGTATCAGAAGGCCCTGCCGCGCGCGCGGCTCGAGGTCGTCGAGGGCGCCGGGCACTTCGTCGACATGGAACAGCCAGACACGCTTGCGAGCCTCGTGACGCGCTTCGTCGCCGAGGCCTGACGGGAGATCCGATGCATCTCATGTACTTCACCGAGCAGCCGATGTCGGCGTACCCGGAGCAGGAGGGCCGCGATTTCGGCGCCACCGCCCTCATGTTCAGCAACCGCCACTTCGATCCCGTGGCCGGCAGCCGGCTCTACAACGAGTACCTCGACCACTACCGGCTGGCCGAGGACGTCGGGTTCGACGGCATCATGCTCAACGAGCACCACAACGCGCCGTTTTGCATGCAGGCCAAGTGCAACGTGTTCGCGTCCATCCTGGCCGCCACGACGAAGCGCGTGAAGCTCGTGCTGCTCGGCAATCCCCTGCCGCTCGCCGACAATCCGGTGCGCCTCGCCGAAGAGCTGGCGATGATCGACATGGTTTCGCGCGGGCGCCTGGTGTCCGGCTTCGTGCGCGGCGGCGGCCAGGAGCAGCTGGCCACCGGCGTCAATCCCGCGTACAACCGCGAGCGCTTCGAGGAGGCCCACGCGCTAATCGTCAAGGCGTGGACGCAGCCCGGGCCATTTCGCTGGGAGGGCACGCACTATCAGCACCGCGTGGTGAACCCCTGGGCGGTGCCGCTGCAGACGCCGCACCCGCGTGTGTGGATCCCGGGCGTCCTGAGCAAAGAGACGATCATCTGGGCGGCGAAGCAGCGCTATCCGTACATCGCGCTGAGCACCGAGATCGAGGCGACCAAGAAGATCTGGGAGCTCTACGACCAGGTCGCGAAGGAGACCGGCTACGCGGGCGGGCCCGAGTATCGCGGCTACCTGCAGCGCTGCCACGTCGCCGAGACCGAAGAGAAGGCGCTGGCCAACGCCCGCCAGTTCATGTGGATGCAAGGCGAATTCACGGGCCTGGCGCATCCGGTCTGGTCGAGCCCATCGGGCTATTTCTCGCCCTCGTATCGCACGGCATTCGTGGAGTACGCGGTCGGACGCCGCAGTAATCCGCGCGGCGCCGCGTTCGAGGATCAGATCCAGAATCAGCAGATCGTCGCGGGCACACCCAAGACCGTCATCCCGAAGCTGCGGCGGCTGCTCGAAGAGACGCGGCCATCGATCGTCGGTTTCTGGGCCGCCGATGGGTTCGTCTCGAGCGCGGACACGAAGACGTGCATCCGTCTCCTCGGTCAGGAAGTGCTGCCCGCGCTGCGCGACATCGGCAAAGAGCTCGGTCTCTGGAGCCCGTTCGAGGCCAATGCGCCGACGAGCATTCAGTTTGCGGAGCCCGCACGGCCCAAAGAAACCAGCCGTTAAATTACGAGCCGCGCGTTAAGTTTTCGGCCATCCCTGCCGCGTTTCGTCATGCGCGCCAGGCAGACTGGCAGCCTGCACGAGAGGGCGGTCGCAAGTCCGCGTCCCTCCGATCCGCCCCCGCTTTGGTATCCCTTCTGCACCATTCTGGGTCGCGCACTCGCGCGGTAGGCGCGCGACACGCTGTAATGGAGATTGTTGCGATGCTGACGCTGAAAACGTGGTCTGCCATCGTTGTCGTGTTGATCGCTGCGCTGAGCGTTCTCAGCGACGCTTCACCGGTGACGGCCACAGATCGCCATCGCGACAAGAACGACAACGTCACCGTCACGAACAAGTCCGGCAATCCGGTGCCCGTGATCATCGGCAACGGCAAAGGGGCCGCGGTTCCCGTCTCCGTCACGAACTGGCCCGCTCAGACGGGCGGTGGCGCGACGACGACCCCTGGTGGCGCCGCACCCGAAGACGGCGCGCAGTTCTTCAGAGAGGGTGTGACCTTCGCATCGGTCGCCAACGCCGACCTGTTCGCGAGCCGTCCGGGCAAGCGCTTCGTGGTGGACTACCTCACCATCACGGCGAACCTGACGGCGGTGGATTGCTCGCTCGCGTTCGTGCGTGTCTACGACGGGTTCGCGGAGGTGAGCCGGGTGGTCATGCCGCTGCAAGGCAACGCGGCGAACCTGTTCGGCGCGACCCAGGCGGTGAAGATGTACGTCGACGCCGCGGTGGCAGGCGCGAATCCGAACCGGGATCCGATCCAGAGGATCGACGCCATGCTCTTCCCGGTCAGCGGTTGCAGCGCCACCGATTTCAAGCTGTCGGTGGCCGGTCACTACGTCGATCGTCCGTAACGAGCGATTGACGGGGCCGCTCAGGCCCTGAGCACGATCGTCCAATGCGCCCCGGGGATCTCCCGGGGCGCTTCGCTTTTCCAGTCGGGTATGATGGCCGCCCACCAAGGAGGTCGCCCATGCGAACCCTGATCGAGGGCGGCTGGGTCGTCGCCTACGACGGCCGGAGCCACGAGGTCCACGAGCGCGGCAGCGTCGTGATCGAGAACGACAAGATCGTGCACGCGGGCGGCCCGTACGCGGGCGCCGTCGACGTCACCATCTCCGCGCGCGGCAAGCTCGTGTCACCCGGCTTCATCAACACGCACGTGCACACCGCCGGCGGCGGCGGCGACTACCTGCTGCTGGACATGGCGAAGAACGACTACCGCACGGCGAACTACATGAGCTTCGCCGCGCCGCTCAAGGGCAAGATGACGCCGCCGCCCGCCGAGGCCGTGGCGACGCTGCGCACCTTCACGTTCCTGCACGCGCTCAAGAACGGCACGACGACGGTGATCGACGTCGGCGGCCTGCGCGGCGACTGGGAGGGCTACGCACGGCTCGTCGACGATCTCGGTCTGCGCGTGTACGCGGGTCCGCCGTTCCGCGACCGCGACACGTACATGGACGCGCACGGCCGCCTCACCTACGAGGAGGACGTCCCCGTCGGTCAGGCGCGGCTGCGCGAGGCCATCGACTTCGTCCGCAAGTACGACGGCACCGCCCAGGGGCGTCTGCGCGGCATGTTCAATGCGGCGCAGATCGAGACGTGCACGGAGGCGTTGCTGCGCGCGGGCAAGGAGGCCGCGCGCGACCTTCGCGCGCCGATCCACACGCACGCCGGCGGTAATCTCATCGAGTTCCAACGGATCATCGAGGAGTATCGCCGCACGCCGGTCCAGTTCCTGGCCGACATCGGCTTCCTCGACGACCGCACGTTGCTGGGCCACGCGGTGTTCACGACCGCGCACGCGTGGCCGCGCTATCCCTTCGGCGACGACCTGCGGGTGCTGGCGGCGACCGGCGCCACCGTCGGGCACTGCCCGTACAAGTACGCGAAGATGGCGATGACGTTGCAGTCGTTCCAGCGCTATCTCGAGGCGGGCGTCACCCTCGCCATCGGCACCGACACCTATCCGATGGACATCGTCGCCGAGCTGCGCTGGGCGTCGATCCTCGCGAAGGTCGCCGATGGCAACTATCAGGCCGGTCTGCCGCGCGACGTCTTCAATGCCGCGACGCTGGGCGGATGCAAGTTCCTCGGCCGCACCGATCTCGGCCGGCTCGCGCCGGGCGCCAAGGCCGACGTCCTCATCATCAACCTCGACCAGCTCGGCGCGGCCGTCTACGTCGACCCGATCAAAGCGCTCGTGGAAGGCGCGTCCGGACGCGATGTCGACACGGTCGTCGTCGACGGCAAGGTGCTCGTGCAGGGCGGCCGCACAACGCGCGTGGACGAGGACGAAGTCTACGCGAATGCCCGCCAGGCGACGGCGGCGTACTGGAGCCACGTGCCCGGCTGGCGATGGGACGGCGCCGGTGTCGATCGAATCGTTCCGCCCGCGTTCCCGATCAGGAGGTCATCATGACGCCTCGAGCCCGACAGTCGCTCGTTGCGATCGCGCTCGCCGCCTTCACGACGATCGTCGCCGCGCCGGCGCCGCCGGCCGCGGCGCAGGGCGATCAGATCACCTGGGGCGTGCACATCACGCTCGCTCCGACGTGGCTCGATCCCGCCGAGTCGTCGGGAATCATCACGCCGTACATGATCTACTACGCGCTGCACGACGCGCTCGCCAAGCCGATGCCGGGCCAGCTGCTCGCCCCGGCCCTGGCCGAATCGTGGACGGTATCGAAAGACCATCTCGCCCACGAGTTCGTGCTCCGGCAGGGCGCGCGGTTCCACAACGGCGACCCCGTCACCGCGGACGACGTGAAGTTCTCGTTCGAGCGCTACCGCGGCGCCGCTGCCAAGACGCTGAAGGACCGTGTGGCGGCGGTCGAGGTGGTCGATGCCTCGCGCGTGCGATTCCGCCTCAAGCAGCCGTGGCCGGACTTCCTCACGTTCTACACGACCGCCACCGGAGCCGGCTGGATCGTGCCCAAGAAGTACGTCGAGAAGGTCGGCGACGAGGGCTTCAAGAAAGCTCCGATCGGCGCCGGCCCCTACAAGTTCGTGTCGTTCACGCCCGGCGTCGAAGTCGTGATGGAGGCGTTCGATCAGTACTGGCGCAAGAAGCCGAGCGTCCGGCGCATCGTGTTCAAGGTGATCCCGGACGAGTCGACGCGCCTGGCCGCCCTCAAGCGCGGCGAGGTCGACATCGTGTACTCGATCCGTGGCGCGCTGGCCGAGGAGCTGCGCCGCTCCGCGGGCCTGCAGCTCAAGGCCACCGTGCTGCAGGGCACCTTCTGGCTGTACTTCCCGGAGCAGTGGGACGCGAAATCGGTCTGGCACAACGTGAAGGTCCGCCAGGCCGCGAGCCTGGCGTTCGACCGCAACGCGATCAATCAGGCCGAGACGCTCGGCTTCTCGAGGATCACCAACAGCATCATCCCCGACATCTTCGAGTTCTTCTGGAAGCCGCCGGCCGCCGTCTACGATCCGGCCAAGGCCAAGCGCTTGCTCACCGAAGCCGGATATCCCAACGGCTTCGAGGCCGGTGACTACACGTGCGACGTGGCGTATTCGAATCTCGCGGAGGCGGTGCAGAACTATCTGCACGCCATCGGCATCCGCACGAAGCTGCGTCCGCTCGAGCGCGCGGCGTTCTTCAGCGCGTACGGCGAGAAGAAGTTCCGCAACGTCGTGCAGGGCGGCAGCGGCGCGTTCGGCAATGCCGCCACGCGTCTCGAGGCGTTCGTCGCCGCCGGCGGCACGTACGTCTACGGCAGCCATCCGGACATCGACGGGCTGTTCCAGGAGCAGGCCGTCGAGCTCGACCCCAAGCGCCGCGAGGCGACGCTGCACCGCATCCAGCAGCTCGTCCACGAGCGGGCGATTTACGCGCCGATCTGGCAGCTGGCGTTCCTCAACGGTGTCGGGCCGCGCGTCGAGGAGTCGGGCCTCGGCGGCATCCCGGGCTTCGCGTACTCCGGGCCCTACGAGGACGTCAAGCTCAGGAAGTGAGGGCGGCGCGCGGGATCGAGAGCGTGACGCGACAGCCGCGCGGCGGCCCGTTCTTCTCCGAGCCGGGCGTGATGGCGATCGCGCCGCCGTGCACCTCCGCCACCTGGCGCGCCAGCGTCAGGCCAAGGCCCACGCCCCGGCGGGCAGCGCCCGAGGCCTCCGGGGTCCGCGCCGCGTCGCCACGGTAGAACGGCGCGAAAACGCGCTCGCGATCGGCGGGAGCGACGCCCGCGCCCTCATCCTCGACGCCGACGACGACGCGCTCACCGTCGAGGCCGGCGAACAGCGTGACCGGCGGCGCGCCGTACTTGGCCGCGTTCTCGACCAGGTTCCAGAGCGCGCGGCGTAGCAGCGCCTCGTCGCCGGTCAGCGTCACCGCGGGGCCGTCCGCGAGGCGCACGGGCACGGTGGCCGTGAGCGGGTCGTGGCGTGCGCGCTCCGCGAGATCCGCGAGCAGCGCCCGCGCGTCCACCGTGCCCAGGCGCGCCGGCAGCCCCGTCGCCTCCAGCCGCGCGGTGGTGAGAACGTCGTCGACGAGACGATCGAGCTCCGCCAGGTCGCGCTCGATGTCGCGCAGGCGCCGATCATCCTCGGCATCGCGCGGCAGCAGCGCGAGCGCCATCCGGATGCGCGCCAGCGGCGAGCGCAGCTCGTGGGAAACGTTCGCGAGCAGCTCTTGTTCCGCGCGCACGAGCCGCTCGACACGCTCGGCCATCTCGTTGAACGCGCGCGTGAGCTCGGTGATCTCGTCGGTTCGCCGCGCGTGGGCGCCGCCGGCGGGCGCCCGTGCCGTGAGATCGCCGCCGCCGAGGCGCCGCGCGGCATCCGTGAGGCGCTCGACCGGGCGCGAGATGCGCTGCGCCAGCGGCCGCGTGGCGATGGCCACGACGAGGAGCGCGACCGCGACGACGAGCAGGGGGCGCCACAGCGGCGGCGCGCCCATGTGACGCGGGACCGCGCCCTCCACGAATCCGACGATCGCGCCGGAGGCGGGATCGCGGATCGCCGCCGCCGCGAAGCCCATGGGCCGCGGTCGCACGACGACCCGCCCCGCGCGAACGTCCGCCTGCTCGGCGGGCGTGAGCGACGGCAGCTCGTCGCCGGCGGCGGCGATCACGCGTCCGTCCAGGTCGCGCACGCGCACGGCGACATGCAGGTCGTCGTGGATCTGATTCAACCGCGCGGTGAGCGCGGCCGGATCGGCGATCCGCTCGCCCACGAGCGATGCGAGGTGGCGCGTCATGCGCGGCGCCATCTCGCGACGGAAGGCGTCGCGCGCGCCGAGGGCGAACACGACGCCGGTCGTCACCGCGACCACCAGCAGCACGCCCAGGAAATGCAGGTAGATCCGCGAGTGCAGGCGCGCCACGTCAGTCGGCATCCCGTGCGAGGACGTAGCCCGCGCCGCGCACCGTCTTGATGTAGCGCGGCTCTTTGGGGTTGGCTTCGAGCTTGCCGCGGAGCTTCGAGATGTGAACGTCGATCGAGCGGTCGAAGGGCTCGTACGCGCTGCCCTTGAGCGCGTCCAGGAGCTGCTCGCGCGACAGCACACGCCCGGCGGCCCGCGCCAGCACCGCCAACAGCTCGAACTCGTACGCGGTGAGCAGCGGCCGGCGCCCGGCCACGCTCACCTCGCGCGCGTCGAGGTCGATCTCGAGTCGTCCCACGCTCAGCCGATTGCGCCGCGCGGTCGCGCGGCCGCGACGGAGCACCGCGTGAATCCGCGCCAGCAGCTCCCGCGGATTGAACGGCTTGGCGAGGTAATCGTCGGCGCCGAGCTCGAGTCCCACGATCTTGTCCACGTCGTCACCGCGGGCGGTGAGCATGATCACCGGCAGCGCGGCGATCTCGGGCGTCGCGCGCAGCCGCCGGCACACCTCGAATCCATCGGCGCCGGGCAGCATCACGTCGAGCAGCACCACGTCGACGTGTCCGCGACGCAGCAGGCTCAGGCCGCGCTCCCCATCGGCGGCGACGGTGACGTCGATCTCGTGCCGGCCGAGATACTCCTTCACCAGCGCGGCGAGTCGGGCGTCGTCGTCGATGAGCAGCGCGGCCGTGGCCGTGGGCACCCCTCTACGGTATCAGCGCGCCGCCGCCTCAGTGCGCGGCGTGCGGGCCGAACGTCCGCGCGTAGCTCGCGACGATTTGCCGTTGCGCCGGCGTCAGCGTGTCGTGAATCTCGACGATCGCCTGCGTGACGGCGTCGCGGATCGCGTGATGACGCTGCTCCATCTGGTCGTGCACGGTCTGCAGCTGGCTCGCGTCCAGGCGATCCGCCTCGAACAGCGCCAGCACCTGATCGCGCTGCGCACGCCGGTCGGGGCGGTTGGTGTCGAAGGCGGCGAACGCGCGGTCGCGCGAGGCATGAATGGCGCTGCGCTGCTCGGCGCTCACGGCGGCCTGGTCCAGCGCCTCGTCGAGCGCCGCCGAGATCATCCGCTTCATCATGCCCGCGTGCATGCCGGCGCGTCCCTGCGCATACGCGCGCGCGCCCACGAGCGCGGCCGCGCCAATGGTCGCCCCGATCAGCACCACGGTGATCACTCGTTGAACCGTCCGTCGTGTCATGGCCCGTCCTCCTCGTCATGGTGGCGGGACGTCCCGCGTCCCACACGTCGAGAAGCATCGGGCCGCGCCGTGAAGGCGGTGTGTGGCGAATGTAAAGATTTGTTGGCCCGGCGTGGCTATAATTCCCGCCATGAGCATGCTAGAGCGCGCCGAAGCTGCCGAGCGGGCGTTGAGCGAGGAGCTGGACCGCACCGTCGTGAAGTCGGTCATCTACGTCTCGGGTGACCGGGACCCCCGCGTGCCGATCACGCGGCCCGACAACGGCAAGCTGGTGATGATGGGACCGGACCCGCGGCTGGCGCCGATGCCGGCGCGGCCCACGCTGCTCGATTTCTTCAAGTACCGCTTCGGTCCCGCCAACCACCTCATGCAGAGCGCGCGCCTCGCGCAGAAGAACGGTGTCGACGAGAAGCTCGTGCTGGCGTGCCTGGTGCACGACATCGCCATCGCGGGATTCATCCGCGGTGACCACGGCTACTGGGCGGCCCAGCTGCTCGAGCCGTACGTCGACGAGGAAGTCGCGTGGGCGATCCGCTATCACCAGGCGCTGCGATTCTTCGCGGACGAGTCGGTCGGCTACGAGTACCCGAAGATGTACGTCAAGCTGTTCGGCGCCGACTATCAGCCGGATCCCTACATCCGGCGCGACTACGAGTACGCGCGCAATCACAGGTGGTATATGAGCGCGCGGCTGATCTGCATCAACGACCTCTACGCCTTCGATCCCACCGTGCAGGTGCAGCTGGAGGAGTTCACGGACGTGGTGGGCCGCCACTTCAGGCAGCCGAAGGAAGGGCTCGGATGGGACTCGAGCCCCTCGGCGCACATGTGGCGCACCATCATGATGCCGACCAAGTACCTCTGATCCGAGCGGCGCCCTTCCTCGCACGGGGGGCCTTACGGGCCTCGCACGGGGCGCCCCCACGCGCGCCCCGCGCCCGCGGGCGAATGGCCGCCGAACGCGCAGCGTCCAACGAGCACGGAGGCTCTCGCCATGACGACGATCGCACGTCCCTGCACCGTGGTCCTGCTCGGTCTCGTGCTCCTCGTCCAGCTCGCCACGCCGGCCGCCGCCCCCGCCGCGGCGGCGCCGACGCCCGACGACACGATCGGTCGCATGCCGCCCCGCCTGAGCTACGTGGACGGCGAGGCTTCGTTCTGGCGCCCGGGCGCTGCCGACTGGGCCCCCGCGCAGGTCAACACGGCTCTGGCGCCCGGTGACGAGACCTACACCGGCAACCGCGGCAACCTCGAGCTGCAGGTCGGCGCCCGCGCGTTCGTGCGCGCGTGGGGCGACACGCAGCTCGGCCTCGTCAATCAGGAGGCGGACTTCCTGCAGCTCAAGGTCACGGCGGGGCACGCCTCGCTCGACCTGCGCACCGTCGAACCGGGCCGCACGATCGAGATCGACACGCCGGTCGCCGCGTTTACGATCGACGCGCCCGGCTACTACCGCATCGACGTCTCCCCAGAGCGCACGTCGTTCATCACACGCCGGTCGGGACGCGCGACGATGACGCCCGCCGGCGGCACGCCGGTAACGATCGCGGCCAGCGAAGAGGTCGTGCTCGACGGCGCGCCCGCGCCGACGATCCAGAGCTTTGTCGCACCGGCGCTCGATGTCTGGGACAACTGGAACTACGCGCGCACCGAAGAGCTGATCGATTCGCTGAGCGCGCGCTATGTGCCGGCCGGCGTCTACGGCGTCGACGATCTCGATCATTACGGCGCCTGGCGTGTCGTGCCGACGTACGGCGCCGTCTGGGTGCCGCGCGGCGTGGCCGGCGACTGGGCGCCGTATAGCACGGGGCACTGGGTCGCTGATCCTCTGTATGGCTGGACGTGGGTCGACGACGCGCCGTGGGGATGGGCGCCCTACCATCATGGCCGCTGGGTCTTCGTCGACGGCTACTGGGCATGGGCGCCGGGCCCGATCGTCGCGCGCCCCGTCTATGCTCCCGCTCTCGTCGCGTTTTTCGCAGCGCCGGGCGTCCGCGTCGCGGTGGGCACGCCGTTCGTCAGTTGGGTGGCGCTCGGCTGGGGTGAGCCGCTCGTACCGTGGTGGGGCGCGCCGCGCTTCGTCGGCCGTCCGTGGTGGGCGGGATGGGGCGGGCCTCGCGTCGTCAACAACGTCGTCGTCAGCCGCACCACGGTCGTCAACGTGCAGAACATCACCGTCTATCGCAACGTCAACGTGCACAATGCCGTCGTCGCGGTGCGCGAGGACGCGTTCGGCCGCCGCGCGGTGCGCGACGCGCGCGTGGCGGACGTCGATGTGCGCCGCCTGGAGCCCGCGCGGGGCGCGCTGCGTGTGCGACCAGATGCCTCCAGCTTCGTCGCTGCGCAGGGGCCGGCGGTGAAGCCGCCGGCACAGACGATCGAGCGTCGGGTCGTCGCCACGCGGCGTCCCGTCGCGCGCGTCGCGCCGCCCGAAGCGGGGCGTGCCGCGCCAGCCGTCACAGCGCCGCGCATCGTGCCGGCGCCCCAGCCCGCATCGACCACGACGCCGGCGGCGCGGCCGCCCTTTGGCGCCAGCCCGGTCGAGCGAGAGCGCGCGTCGACGCCGCCGCGGTTCGAGTCCCATCGGCCCGAGCCGCGCGCCGACGCGCCGCGCGTCGAGCCGCGCGTGGAGTCGCCACGGCCCGAGCCGCGCGCAGAATCGCCGCGACCGGAGCCGCGCGCGGAGTCGCCGCGGCCCGCCGCCCCGCGACCCGACGCCCCGCGCGAGGTCGGCCGTCAGCGCGAGGGCGGGTCGCCGCGCAATCTACCCGGCGAGCCGGCCAATCGCGTCTCGCCGTGGCGCCGCGAATCCAACCGCTCGTCGACGACCGCGCCCGCGCAGCCGATTGCGCCCGGCGGGCGCGGTGCATCGGCGGCCCTCAAGCGCGACGAGATGCGCCGGGACGACGCGCGCCGCACGCCGCGCGGACCCGCGGGTGCGCACGACGGGCATCAGGCGGGGGAGCGCTGACCGCCCTCAGCGCGACGGCGGCGGCGGCGTCCTGCCGAGCACCTTCTCGATCGCCATCCCGATCGCCAGCAGCCGCTCATCGCTGTCCCGCAGCCCATCGAGCGACAGTCCCACGGGCAGGCGCGTCGTGGGACCGAGGCCCGCGGGAATCGTCAGACCAGGGATGCCGGCGTTGCTGCCGGGATCGGTGTTGCGGATGAAACGCAGGAACGTCTCGAGGCTCGACGCCTGCGGTCCCTGCGGCACGGCGACGGCGGGTGTCGTCGGCGCGAGCAGCGCCTCGACCGCGTACGTCTGGAACGTGTCGGCGAAGTGCTTCAGCAGTGCCGGGCGCGCCTCGCTCATCGCGGCGCGGTAGATGGGCTCCGCGTCCACGACGCCGTTGGGACCCGGCAACTTGCGCGGCACGACGAGCCCGTCGTACGTCCCTTTCACGTCCTTGCTCGCGATGAGCGCGGCCACCTGCTCGACTGTCTTGCCGGTCTGGAACTTCTCGAGGTACGCCTTGAGGTCGTCGTAGGCCTCGTAGAGCGCCACGGGAAAGCTCGCCGCGTCGTTGAGCTTTTTGAGGTCCGGCATGTCGACCTCGACGATCGTCACGCCCGCCGCGCGCAGCTTGTCGAGCGCCGCATCGGTAACGGCCTTGGTGTCGCCATCGAGGTCGGCGAAGAAATAGCTGCGGTACACCCCGAGCCTGACGCCATCGAGCGATGCCGCAGGCGGCACCTTGCTGCGCATCACGACCGAGTCGAGCAGCGCGACGTCGGCGACCGTCTGAGCCATCGGTCCCACCGTGTCGCGCGAGTGCGCGATCGGCGTGACGCCGTCCTGGCTGTAGCGTCCGAGCGTCGGCCGCAGCCCCGCACCGCCCGTCACGCCGGCCGGAATGCGCACCGACCCGCCGGTGTCGCTGCCGAGTCCGCCGGGCGCCAGCCGCGCGGCGATCGCGGCGCCGGTGCCGCTCGAGCTGCCGCCCGCGATCCGTGTGCGGTCGTACGGATTGCGCGTCCCGATCGGCTCGGCAGTGAAGAACGCCTCGTTGTAGCCCGAGATGCCGAAGGCCAGCTCGTGCATGTTGGTTTTGCCGAGGATCACCGCGCCCTCGTCCACGAGCCGCTTCACCGTCGGCGCGTGCTCCCGGGGCACGAAGTCGCGCAGCCCCGGGGTGCCCGCGGTGTTGGGCAGCGCCGCCACGTGCGTGTTGTCCTTGATGACGAGCGGCACGCCGTGCAGCACCCCCTTCGCGAGATTGAGGGCGAGCTGCCGGTCCGCGTGCCGCGCCGCCTTCAGCGCGCCCTCCTCGTCGAGCGTGATGAAGGCGTTGAGGTCGCGGTTGGCTTGCGCGCGCGCGAGGTAGGCCTGGGTGAGCTCGACGCTCGTGACACGCTTGGCGCGAATCAGCGCGGCCGCCTCCGCAACGCCGAGTGCGGTGAGATTGTCACGAGGGGGCGAGACGCTCGCGCACCCCGCGGCGATGACGAGCAGCGTCGACAGCGTGAACGCGAGACGGACGCGCATGGGGGTCTCCTAGGGTCCCTCGTCCCGCGGCGACGGCACGACGCGCGCGGGGAACTCGCGGTAGGCGTGGCGCGCCATGACATCCTCGCGCAGGTCGATGCCGAGCCCCGGCGCCGTGGGCAGCGCCACGTAACCCTGCTCGACCCGAAACGGATTCACGGCGATCTCGGCGCCGCGCGCCTCGAAGTTCACGAAATACTCCGTGATCAGGAAATTCGGAACCGCCGCCGATACCTGCAGCGTGGCGGCAAGACCCACGGTGGTCGAGTTGTAGTTGTGCGGCGACACCACCACGTGATACGCCTCGGCCATCGCCGCGATCTCGCGCAGCTCCTCGATACCGCCGACGTTGCAGACGTCCGGATTGATGATGTCCGCGGCGCGGCGCTCGAACACCTCGCGAAACTCATAGCGGGTGTAGAGCTCCTCGCCCGTGACGATGGGGATGCGAATGTCGCGGCGGCACTCGGCAAGCGCGCCGACGTCGCGCGCGGAAACGGGCTCCTCGTACCAGAACGGATCGAATGGCTCGAGCAGCCGCGCCACGCGGACGGCGTGCATCGGCGCCAGGCGCCGGTGGACCTCGATGAGGAGATCGACGTCGGGGCCGACCGTCTCGCGCACCGCACGGACCGTCTCCACCACGTGGCGCTCGGCCTCGCGCGTGATGTGCGTGCGCCAGGGACCGGGGAACGGGTCGAACTTGAGCGCGCTGAAGCCCCGCGCCACCGTCGTCTTGGCGCGCGCGGCGTAGTCGGCAGGCTTGCGCGCGCCCGAATACCAGCCGTTGGCGTACACACGAATGCGCTCGCGGCACGGCCCCCCGAGAAGCTGCACCACGGGGACACCGAGCCGCTTGCCCGCGAGATCCCACAGCGCCTGCTCGATGCCGCTGACGGCGCCGAAGAAGTCCAGCGAGCCACGCTTCGCGGCGAAATCGTGATACGCCCAGTGCGTGAAGTGCCGGATCTGCGCTGCGTCACGGCCGACCAGGTAGCGCGCCAGCTGGGTGACGAAGGCGGCGATCGAATGATCGCGATCGGCCTGCGTGTAGCACTCGCCCCAGCCGTGCAGGCCATCGGCCGTCTCGACCTTCACGAACAGCCAGTTCTTGCCGTAGCCGGGATCGACGATGAATGGGGTGACGGCGGTGATCTTCACACGGCTCTCCTCTCGAGCGCGCGTCGAGCGGCCGGATGGAGTCTACGCCGCCGGCGCGGCTATTTCATCGCTCAGCGCGGGGCGGCGGGAGCGGCGGTCAGCGGAGCCGGAGCGTGGCTCGGAATCCGGCCGGGCAGCAAGGCCACGCAGAGCGTGGTGAAGGCGGCGATGCCGGCCATGACCGTGAGCAGCGTCTCGAAGCCGGCCGCCTTCACGGTCGGTCCGAGCACGTAGACGGCGAGCGAGCTCACGCCGAACGACACGGTCAACCGCATGCCCGCCACGCGCGAGCGCATGCGATCGTCGACGTACTGGACGATCATCGCGTCGACGAACGGAATGGCGCCGAAGACGAAGACCATGAACGCGAGCACGGTCGCATAGAGCGGCCACCCGCCCGCGGGCGCGGCGAGCAAGAACAGCGGCGCCTGCGCCGCCACGATCGGCAGGTACACCCACTTGAGCGGGTAACGGTCGATGAGCTTGCCGACGACCAGCTGCGCGAGCGACGCGATCGTGTACACGAGGGCGAGCAGCACGCCGAGCGTCGCGGGATCGTCGATGAGCCCGCGCAACCGCTCGGTCAGCAGCTGGCCGTTGCCGTTCGTCGTGAAGTTGAAGATCAGGCTCGAGGAGATCGCGGCCAGCGTCATCACGGCCAGCACTCGGGCCATCAGCGCACGCGGCAGATCAACCGACTTCTTCGGGCGCCGCGCGGGCGGCTCGGTCTCGCGGGGCACGATCAGGGCGAACATCAGCGCGCAGAGCAGCGCCAGGCCCCCGGGCACGGCGAACGCGGCGCGCCAGCCGAAGCCCTTGACGAGGAAGCCCGTGAGGATTGCGGCGACCGCGATGCCCAGGTTTCCGAACAGCCCGTTCACGCCGATCGTGAACCCCGGGTTGCGGCTGCCCTGCACGATCATGGGAATGCCCACCGGGTGATAGATCGACGCGAACACGCCCATCAGCGTCAGCGCGGCGGCCAGCGACCACGGGCCCGACGTCGATGCGATGAGCAGGCCCGAGATGCCCATGCCGAGAAAGAAGACCACCATCATCGCGCGCCGTCCCCAGAGGTCACCGAGGCGCCCCGCGGGCAATGAGCCGAGACCGAACATCACGAACGCGCCGGCCGTGTAGGGCATCAGGTCCTGCCACACCATGCCCCACTCCGCGGCGATCGCGCCGACGGCGGTCGCGAAGATCAGCAGGAACAGGTGATCGAGAGCGTGGCCGGCGTTGAGCAGGAGCGCGGTCGGACGTCCGGTAGACATGGCGGAGATTCTACCGCACGATTGGGACCATCTTTCGACCCGCGCTCTTCCGCGTGCCCGACTTTCGCCGTCTCGGCGTGTCGGTGCTCTTCAATTCCGTCGGCATGATGGGCGAGACCGTCGTGCTCGGCTGGCTGGCCCTCGAGCTCACCAACTCGCCGCTGCTGGTCGGAGTCGCGCTGAGCATGCGGATGCTGCCGCTCTTCTTCGTCGGTGTGCCGGCCGGTGCGCTCGCCGATCGTTTTCCCCGCCAGCGCCTGCTGGTGCTCACCGGCGCGGGACAGGCGCTCACCGCCACGACGCTCGGCGCGCTGGCATGGCTCGGGCAGGTGTCGTTCGCGCACGTCCTCCTGGTGACGCTCGCGGCGGGGATCTTCCGCGGGCTCGAGCACGCGGCGCGGCAGAGCTACACGCACGACGTCGTCGGCGCCGATGCGCTGCTGCCCGGCCTCGCCGTGCTCGGTGTGGCCATGCGCGTGGGCTGGCTCGCCGGCTCGCTCGGCGCCGGCGTGGTCATCGCGCGCGTCGGCTCCGGCGCGGGTTACTTCATGGTCGCGGCCGGCTTTCTGGCCGGCGCGGCCGCGCTGCTGCGCGCGTCGAACCCGACACCCACGACGCGGCGCGACGGCGAGTCGCTCTGGCGGAGCGTCGTCGGCTTCGGCACCGCGGTGCGCAGGGAGCGCACGCTGCTCGTGCTGATGCTGCTCACCGCGGGCGCCGAGATCCTCGGCTTCTCGCATCAGGCGCTCTTGCCGAGCCTGGCGCGCGACGTGTTGCGCGCCGGCCCCGAGGGCCTCGGCACGCTGAACGCCGCACGCTCGGTCGGCGGCATCGTGGGTCTGATGGCCGCGACGCTTCGCCGCGCCGACACGGGCGGCGGCGCGGTGTTCGTCGCCGTGCTCGTCGCCTTCGGCGCGAGCCTGCTCGGCCTCGCCGTCGCGCCGTTCGTCGTTGGGCTCGCGGGCGTCGTCGGCGTGCTCATCGTGGTCAACGCGCTCGGCGCGCTCGCCGATCTCCTCGCGCAGAGCCTGCTGCAGCTCAGCGTGCCCGCCCACCTGCGCGGGCGGGCCGGCGGTGCCTGGGTCGTCGCCATCGGACTCGCGCCGCTGGGCCAGCTGCAGATCGGCGCGCTCGCGACGTTGTTCGGCGTCGGCGTCGCCTTCAGTCTCAGCGGGTTCGTCCTGATGGTGCTCGCCGGCGGCACGGCGCTGCTGTTCCCGCGTGTGCGTCGGCTTTAACATCGAGCCGATGCCCACGCCCGCGCCGGTCATCGCCGCCATCGAGAAGGTGCTCGTTCCGCTCCTCGAGACGCTGGAGCGGCTGCTGTGGGTGCAGCGCTATCTCTATCCGCCCGCCGCCCCGCGGCTGGCGGAGGTGCTGGCGCCTCAGAGCGAGGCGCTGGCGGCGCCGCTCCAAGCGCTCGAAGCCGAGCCGTGGCCGGACGAGACCGTGTTCATGCGCGAGCGGCTGGCCGACGTCGGCCGGCAGACACTCGACGTCGTGACCGCGTTCGTATCCGCGGCACGCGGACCCGGCGATCCGCTCGATCTCTACCGGGCGCTGCGCCGCGTGGCGCGCGTGCAGGAGAGTCTCTATCCGCTCGCGCCCGCGTTCGATCCGGTGAGTCGCTGGTTCCTCGAGCCCGCGCGGCGGGACGACGACGCCCTCGTCGCGCGGCTGCGCGACGGCACGCTGCGCGAAGACGACGACGCGCGCCGCGTCGGGGTGCTCCACGCCGCCAACGATCGCAACACGCGCGGCGGCTTTTCGCTCTATGTCCCCGAGACCTGGGACGGGCGCGCGACGATGCCGCTGGTGGTCGCGCTGCACGGCGGTCAGGGCCATGGCCGCGACTTCCTGTGGTCGTGGCTGCGCGAGGCGCGCGCGCGCCAGGCGCTCGTGCTGGCGCCCACGTCCGAGTCACGGACCTGGTCGCTCATGGGACCCGATGTCGACGCGCCGCGGCTGGCGCGCATGGTCGAATCCGTCGGCGAGCGATATCCCGTCGATCGCGCGCGCGTGCTGCTCACCGGCATGTCGGACGGCGCGACGTACGCGTTGATGCAGGGCGCGCGCGAAGGCTCGCCGTTCACGCACCTGGCGCCCGCGTGCGGGGTGCTGCACCCCATGCTGCTCGCAGGCGATGCGCTGCACACGCTCCGCGACCGGCCGATCTACCTCGTGCACGGCGCGCTCGACTGGATGTTCCCCGTGGAGACGACGCGACTCGCCCAGCAGGTGCTGACGGCCGCCGGCGCGCAGCTCGTGTATCGCGAGATCGACGACCTCTCGCACACGTATCCCCGCGACGAGAATCCCAAGATCCTGGAGTGGCTCGCCGCCGACTAGCGACTACGTCCGGGCCAGGTCTCCCAATGCCGCGACCAGCCGGCCGTCGGGGCTCGCGAGCTCGTCGACGATCGAGAAGTGGTCGTGGCCCTCGAGCGGCAGATAGCGGCCCGGCAGCCCGCGCTTGGTCCACGCCGTCGCGAACTCCTGCGATTGGCGGATCAGCTCCGGCAGCTCGTCGAGGCCCACGGTGACGACGAGCGGTCCCGAGCGCGCCGGCAGGTGATGAATCGGGCTGTTGCGCTCGGCCTCGGCCTCGTCGACCCGCAGCTTCTCGTTGAGGTAGCTCAGTCGGATCGGCTCGAGATCGAACAGCCCGCTGATTGCGATGCCGCCGGCCACGCGCGCATCGCTCATCGCCATCGCGGTGAGATGGCCACCCGCGGAGTTGCCCGCCACGAACACGCGCGCCGGATCGCCACCCCAGTCCTTGGCGTGCTCGATCGTCCACGCGACCGCCGCGCGCACCTCTGCCACGATCGCGTCCAGCCGCACCGCGGGCGCGAGCGTGTACTCGATGTTGACGAAGTGAAAGCCCGCGGGCAGCAGACCGGCCCCGACGAACGCCATCGGCTCCTTGTCGTTGGTCTGCCAGTAGCCGCCGTGGATGAAAGCCAGCGTGGGCGCGCCGGCGACGCCGCAGGGATGGACGTCGAGCCGCTGTCGCGGTGCTCCACCGTACGCGAAGCTCCTCCAGTCGGGATATTGCGCACGGAACAGATCGCTGCGTCGCGTCCGCTCCGCAGCGTAGCGCTCGCGCTTGTCCGTCCCCACCGCCGCGCCGTTGTTGTACGCTGCGTCCAACGCCGCCTGATCCATGCCGCGATAACGCATGTCTCGTCTCCTCAGCCGCGCTCGCGCGCCGCCGTCAGTCCCGTCTTGGCGTACTTGCGATCGCGATAGTCGCCGGAGCGCACCGGCGGATGCTTGGCCGCGCCGGGCGGGGCCAGACACTCGATCATCACGTCGTAGTTCGGATGGTTGAAGAACGCGATCGACAGACGCGGCCGGCCATCGCCAGGCGGCGGGTTCACCACGCGATGCAGGTTCGACAGCCACCGGTCATTCGTCCAGCGCATCAACAGGTCGCCGATGTTGACGACGAAGCGCGCGGGCGTCGTCGCCACGTCCACCCAGCGTCCGTCGCGCGTCCGAACTTGGAGGCCGCCCGGCACGTCCTCGCCGCTCAGGATCGTGAAGCCGCCGTAGTCGGTGTGCGCGCCGGCCCGCAGCTGCCCGGGCGCCGGCGCGTTGCCCTGCGGCGGATAGTAATTGAGCCGCATCGTGCCGATCGAGCGGTCGATCTTGTCGTCGAAGAACGTCTCCTCGACGGACAGCGCGAGCGCGGCCAATCGCATCAGCTCGCGGATGAGTCCCGACATCGCGCGGTAGTACACCGTCGCCACGCGCTCGAACTCGCCGGGCGACGCCGGCCAAATGTTCGGCGTGAAGTGCTGGCGGCCCTCCGCGCTCGTGTAGTACGCGTCGCGCCCCACGTCGACGGGGCCGATGTGAAAGAACTCCTTGAGATCCGGCGGCGCCGGCGCGTCCATGGCCGCCGATAGCGCCTCGCCGCCCACGGCATGGTAGCCGCGATTGGTGCCGGCGACGGGATGGCGCGAGCCGAGCTTGACGCCGAGCGGCTGAGCGAAAAACGCGTGGGCGGCACCGCGCAGGCCCTCGACGACGGACGCGGGAACACCGTGGCCGTCGATGGCGAAGAAGCCGATGTCGCGGCAGGCAGCGTCGATCGCCGCCGCCGCGCGCATCCGCTCCACGTGCCCGCCGCCACGCGCGGCGGTGAGGTCGATGACGGGCACACTCATAGCGTAGAAAATACCGAGCCGCCGTCGACGATCAGCGTCTGGCCGCTCATGAAGGCGCTGTCGTCGGAGGCCAAGAACAGCACGGCGCCCTCGACGTCCTCGGGAAACGCATCGCGCTTGAGCGAGCGTGCGCGCATGATCGCGTCGAGCTGGAAGTCGCCGATGTCCGGATTGGCGCGCACGCCGTCGCTCAGGATGAACCCGGGCGCGACCGCGTTCACCGTGATCCCGCTCGGCCCGAGCTCGCGCGCGAGCGCGCGTGTCATCGCCACCACCGCGCCCTTGGACGTGACGTAGTGCAGCAGCAGCGCGGTGCCCTTGCCGACGATGGCGGAGGCCACGTTGACGATGCGACCGCCGCCCTGCCCGCGCATCGTGGGGACGACGGCGCGCACGCAGTTCCAGACGCCGGTGACGTTGACGGCCAGCACGCGCTGCCACTCGGCTTCGGGAATCTCGTCGAACGGCTGCGGCTTGAGCGTCGCGAAGACGGCCGCATTGTTGACGAGCACGTCGACGCGCCGGAAGCGCCTGACGGCGGCGTCGACCATCGCGCGCGCCGCGGCGGCGTCGCTCACGTCGCAGCGCACGCCGAGCACGCGCGCGGCGTCGCCGAGCTCGTCCGCGGCGGCCGCGGGATCCGCGACGTCGGCGATGACGACGCGCGCGTCCTCCGCCAAGAAGCGCCGCGCGTAGGCGAAGCCGATGCCGGAGGCGCCGCCGGTGACGATCGCGACCTTGTCCGAGAGACGCATGACCGCTACGGCTTCAGGATGACGCGCGTGGCCGCCGTACCGGTGTTCTTGCCCTGCCACTCCGCCATCTCGAAAGCCTGGTTGATCTCCGAGAGCGGGAAGCTGTGCGATACGACCTTGGACAGCGGGTACTTGTCCTTCGTGCGGACCAGGAAGTCGAGCGCGCTCGGCATGATCCACGGATCGTAGTGCATGAGCCCCTTCCACGTGATCTGCTGCGTGATCACCTTGGTCGCGGGCAGCGTGATCGTCTGGGGCACGATGTTGCCGATGTCGATGAACGTTCCATTGACGCGCACCATGTCCAGGCCCTCGAGCGTGGCCGCGGCGATGCCGACCACCTCGACGACGACATCGGCGCCACGTCCGTCCGTCAGCTCCTTCACCCGCGCCACGCGCGCCTCGGGCGTGCCAAAGTCGTGCATGTCGATGACGTCGGTGGCGCCGCAGTTCTTCGCCATCGCCAGGCGCGGCGTCTGCCCGTCGATGGAGATGACCTTCGACGCGCCCTTCTCCGCCGCCACCGCCGCCGCGTAGATGCCGAGGCCGCCCGCGCCTTGAATGACGATGACGTCGCCGAACTTCATCCCGGAGTATTCGAGGCCGTGCAGCACCTGGCACAGCGCGCAGTTCACGGGCGGAATCGCCTCGTCCGGCAGGACGTCGGGCACCTTGAAGACGTAGTGGCCGGGTCGCAGGTAGTAATACTCGGCGTAGCCGCCGTCGCAGTAGGGGTATTCGTTGAGCGTGAACTGCTGGCTCATGCGGTGGCGGTGCGGACACGCGTGATGCTCGCCGCGAATGCACCAGTAGCAGCGGTTGCACGGGGTGAAGAACGGAAACGCCACGCGGTCGCCTTCCTTGAGCGGCCGACGCAGCGAGTCCGTGGTGACGCCCTTGCCGAGGCTGTGGACGAGGCCGGTGAACTCGTGCCCGGGCACGCGACGGATGTCGGGGCCGCTGTAGTTGTTGTCGTTGCGCCAGTAGTGCAGATCGGAGCCGCAGATCGCGGCCGCGGTGTTGCGGATCAGGACGCCGCCGGGCTCGATCTCCGGCGTGGGCAGCGTCTCCAGCGCAAGCGGTTTTCCGGGCTGCAGCAGGACGGCGGTCAATCCTCTCGGCACGTCAGAGCCTCCCCTCGTCGATCGGCAAGCCGAGCCAATACCGGCCGACCAGCTCGTAGTGAGCCAGCCGGCCCTGAAGGTGCTGGGTGATCACGTGGATGTCCTGGAAGTGGCGCTGGATCAGGTTGCCGTCGTACGCCGCCGTCGCGCCGGAGGCGTTGTAGACGGTGTCGATGATCTGCGCAGCCAGCCTGATGCCATGCGTGGTGGCGATGCGCAGATTCGCGCGGTGCTCGAGCGTGACGGCGTTGCGCACGGCGGCGTCCCAGATCTCGCGCACCGCCTCCGTCAGGAACGCGCGGCCCGAGCGCAGCCACGCCTCGCACTGGCCGACGTTGACCTGAACCATCGACTGCTCTCGCAGCAGATTCGGCATCGCGCGCGGCGTCTTCGACCCGGCGAGCTCCGCGAACGTCTCCAGCGACGTGCGCGCCATGCCGAGCGCCACCGCGGCATCGCCCGACGCGAAGCAGAGCGTTCGTGGAACGCGGTACAGCGGCCGGTCTTCCAGCAGCGGCGCCGTCGCCGAGCGTACCGTCCGCTCCTCGGGGACGAAAACGTCGCGGACGTTGAAATGGTGGGTGCCCGTTCCGCGCATGCCGCGCGTGTGCCACGTGTCGAGCAGCTCCGCCTCGCCGACGGGCACTAACAGGTAACGCATCTCCGGCGTGCCGTCGGGCTCCACGCGCAGCGTGCCGTTGTCGATCACCTGCGCGTGGGCAGCGATCCACGTCGCATGGCGGCAGCCGGTGCTGAAGCCCTGCCGTTCGGCGGTGACACGATAGCCGCCGGGCACCACGACCGCCTTCCCGGTCGCCGCCGGCGTGTTGGCGACCACCGCGCGCGGCGGATCGATCCAGATCTTCTTCGCGGCCGCGCGCGGCATCCGCGCGCCGTAGGTCGCGTAGATCGCCCCCTGGTTGACGACCCAGCCCGTGCTGGCATCGGCCTTGCCGAGCTCCTCGATCACCTGCACGTAGGTGGGCAGGTCGATCTCACCGCCGCCGATCGCGCTCGGCACCGCGAGATGGAACAGGCCCGCGTCGGCGATCGCCTCGAACAGGGCGCGCGGCAGCTCACGCTGGCGATCGGTCTCGTCGGCGCTGGCGCGGATCTGCGGCGCGAGCTTGCGCGCGGCCTCGAGCGGTGACGACGTCATCTAGTCCTCGCGATTGGCGACGCGCGGGCCGCCGCTCACGTACAGCGTCTCGCCCGTCATGAAGTTGGCGGCGTCGGAGGCGACGTAGATCACCGCCCACGCGATCTCCTCGGGGCGCGCGAGGCGCTGCAACGGCACCTCGCGCGAGGCCTGCGCGATCATCGCGGGCGTTTTCCAGACTTCCAGTACGCCTTCGGTCTCCGTCGGACCCGGCGCGACCGCGTTGACGGTGATGCCGTACTTCGCCCACTCGGCGCCGAGGCTCTGCGTGAGCGCCGTCACGCCGGCCTTCGCCGCCGCGTACGCGGCCATGCCACGCGAGCCGCTGCGCCCCGCCACCGACGTGACGTTCACGATCTTGCCCCCGTGCTGACGGATCATCGCGCGGCCGACGGCCTGTGAGAAGAGAAACACGCCGGTCAGGTTCGTGCGCACCATCGCGTCCCATTCCTCGCGCGGCAGGTCCTCCAGTCGCGCGCGGATGCGGTAGCCGGCGTTGTTGACCAGCAGGTCGATGTGGCCGAACTCGCCGAGCGTGCGGGCGACCGCCTCCTCGACCTGCGCAGCGTCACCGACGTCACACGGCACCCCGAGCGCGCGTCCGCCGAGCGCGCGAATTTCGGTGGCAACCGCGTCGACCGCGTCAGCGCGACGGCTGCACGCGACCACGTGCGCGCCCACCTTCGCCAGCTCGACAGCGATCGCGCGGCCGATGCCCTGACTGGCGCCCGTGACGATGGCGACGCGATCGCGCAGCGTGTCCGGCGAAAATCCCACGTGGTCCTCCCGAGCGCGGAGGCCTCGCGGGCCCACCGGCCCCGAAAGGGTAACATCTCCGCCATGGAGACCGTGGTCGATGGGCTGACATTCACCGAAGGGCCGCGCTGGCGCGACGGCAAGCTGTGGTTCTCCGACTTCTACACCCACCGCGTGCTGACGGTCGATCCGCGCGGGACGCTCGAGACGGTCGTGGAGGTGCCCCAACGGCCATCGGGACTCGGCTGGACGCCGGACGGCGCGCTGCTGGTCGTCTCGATGCTCGATCGCCGCCTCCTGCGCATTGACGGCGGCATGCCGCGCGTGGTGGCGGATCTGTCGGCGCTCGCCACCGGCCCCTGCAACGACATGGTCGTGGACGCGGCGGGCCGCGCCTACGTCGGCAACTTCGGCTTCGACCGCCATCGCGGCGAGCCGCCGCGCACGGCATGCCTCGCGCGCGTCGATCCCGACGGGCGCGTCACGCGTGCCGCCGACGAGCTGTCGTTCCCGAACGGCACCGTGATCACGCCCGACGGCCGCACGCTGATCGTCGCCGAGACGCTGGCGCACCGGCTGACGGCATTCGACGTCGCCGCCGACGGCGCGCTGTCCCATCGGCGCGTCTTCGCGGCTCTGGATGGTTGCTTTCCCGACGGCATCTGTCTGGACGCCGAGGGCGCGGTGTGGGTCGCCGATGCGCGCACGCCGCGCGTGCTCCGCGTGTTCGAGGGCGCACGCATCGACCGCACGATCGTGACCGGTGCGCGCTTCGCGTTCGCATGCATGCTGGGCGACGACGATCGCCGCACGCTCTACCTCTGCACGAGCACTGGCAGCGGCCCCGCGATGGCCGACAAGCGGGATGGCGCCATCGAGCGCGTGCGCGTCGACGTGCCCGGCGCCGGCCTGCCGTGAGCCGTCCGCTCGTGAGCTTCGACATCGACGGCACGCTCGAGTGCGGCCAGCCGCCCGGCGTCGTTCCACTCGCGCTGGTGACGACGGCCAAGCGGCTCGGCTATCTGGTCGGCAGCTGCTCCGATCGGCCGATCGCGTATCAGCAGGCGCTGTGGGACGCGCTCGGCATCGCGGTGGACTTCACGGTGCTCAAGCACCGGCTCGGCGATCTGAAAGCGCGCTTCGCCGCCGTTGCGTACTACCACATCGGGGACGCGGAGGCGGACGCGCGCTACGCGAGCGACGCCGGCTTCAGATTCTTGAGGGCGGACGCGACGGCGCACGCCGCCTGGGCGGCCGAGCTGTTCGAGTCGTCAGGCTGAGCGACGAGCGAGCTTCGGGATGACGTACTTGCCGAACATCGCGATCGACGACATGACCTTCTCGTGCGGGATGGTCTCCGTCGCCATCAGGAATTGCAGCTCGTCGACGCCCGCCTCCTCGTGGATGGCGATGCTGCGCAGACAGTCGTCCGGGTCGCCCGCCACCAGCACCCCGCGCTCCACCAGCGTGTCGGCGTCGATCTGATTCCACAGCGCGGAGGCGATCTGCCCCGAGCCGCCGGAGAGATCGACCTCGGGCGCGGCAGCCACGCCCTCGCCCTTGAGATAGCGCGCGAAGTTCGCTTTCAGATGCTCGGGCACGCCGCCCCAGGACTCGACGAGCTGCTCGTAGAGGTGGGTCTGGTCCTTCAGGTATGGCCGGTCGGGGCCAAAGAACGTCCGCAGCGATTTCGCGGCAAGCTCCCGCGCGCTTCTCGCATCGTGATCGCAGAACGCCATCGTGGCGCTGAGCCACTGATCGTTGACGATCTTGCCGACCGGCGTCGCGCGGCGCACGCGCTCCTTATAGGTCCTGATGTGCGGCGCCAGGTATGAGGGCGAGGCGACGCTGAGCGCCATCACGCCGATGCCGAGCTCGGCCGCCAGCTGATAGGTCGCGGGCTGCAAGGCGGCCACCCAGATGGGCGGATGCGGCTTCTGCAACGGCTTGGGCCGCACGTCGCGCGGCGGCACGCTCCAGTACTTGCCGTGCCAGGAGAACAAACCGTCCTCCCAGATGCGCGGGATCATGCGCAGCGACTCTTCCCACATGGCGCGCGTCTCGCGCGGATCGATGCCCATGCCGGTCTGCTCGTACGGCGCCGAGCGCCCGGTGCCGAACTCGACGCGACCGCCTGACATGTGGTCCACCATCGCCACGCGCTCGGCGACACGCACGGGATGGTGGTAGGGCAGGATCACCACGCCGAAGCCGAGCCGGATGCGCTTGGTGAGCCGGCTCAACGCGCCGAAGATCACCTCGGGGCACGGCGACATCGAGAAGCTCGTGAGGAAATGGTGCTCGACGAACCACACGGCGTCGAACCCCACCTCGTCCGCGAGAATGCACTGCGCCAGCGTGTCCTCGATGACCGCGTGGTCATCGAGGACCGGGCGCTGCATCTCGAAGGCGAGGCTCAGCCGCATGCGCTACTGAATGACCGAGTGCGGCGTGGCGACGATGCGCTGGACTTTGATCTGCTCGCGGTCGATGAGGCTGCCGACCTTCGGCGAAATCTCGTTCTTCCAGTAGTCGCTCTGGTAGACGAGATCGTACAGGCGCTTGCGCTCGGCCTCGCTCTCGAACCGCCGGATCCACACGTACACGGTGTCGTCCTCTTCACCGACGAACGAGCCGAGGATGACCATGCCCATCTTGACTTGGAACGGGATGATCTCCTCCTCCATGCACTTCACCCACGCCTTCTGCTGTCCCGGACGCACGACGTATTGCCTGAGCTCGAAGAACATCGTCGCCTCCTTTAAACGATCGGCCAGCGAGACCGCGGAAAGGTGATGCCGGTGCGCGCCTGCAGGCGCTCACCGATCTCCTGCACGGTGGCGAACAGCCGCGACTCGTCCACGAAGGTCTGGCGATACCCGTCGACGACCACGCGGCCGTCGATCACGACGGTATGCACGCTGCGCCCATCGGTGTTGTAGACGAGGTTGTTGACCGGATTCCAGAGCGCCTGCCACTCGGGCCGCCGCGTATCGAACAGCACGAGATCGGCCCGCTTACCCGGCTCGATCGCGCCGATCGCGTCGCCGAGCCCGACCGCCGCCGCGCCAAGACGTGTGCCCATCTCGAGCGCGGTCTCGGCGGGGATCTGCGTGATGTCCTGCCGCGCGTCCTTGTACTGGATGGCCGCCATGTTCATCGCGCGTACGAGGTCGAGGTGGTTCGAGTTGTTCGGCGAGTCGCAACCGAGCGCCACGCGAACACCGCGCGCCACCAGATCCGGCATGCGTCCCTGCGCGCCCGCGCCGCGCGCGCCCTTGGCCGCGGTGACGGGACACATGGCGACGGCGGCGCCGGTGCGCGCGATGCAGTCGATCTCGCCGTCGTCGATCCCGAGCGCGTGCGCGAGCAGGACGTTGGGGCCAAGCACGCCGAGCGCTTCCAGATACTCGGTGGGACTCTTGGCGCCGCGCGCCTGATATTCCTTGCGCGCCTGGGCGCCGCTGCCGTGGTGCAGCGTCAGGCCGGTGCCCCGCTCATCGACCAGGCGCTTGAGCGCCTGCAGCAGCTCGGCGCTGCACGTTTCGGGCGAGAATGGCATCGCCCAGGCCCGCAGCCGGCCGTCCAGGCGCCCATTCCACTTGTCGATGAACGCGGCCGTCCGCGCCACCGCGTCCGCGGCTGTGTAGCGCGGCTGCGGAAAGGGCGCGTCGCGATCGGTCACGGCCTCGCCGAGAATCACGCGCACGCCCGCGTCCGTGTAGGCCTGCAGGCAGGCATCGGGGAATTTCGTCGAGCCCGGGTCGAGCAGGCACACGGTGCCGTTACGCACGAGCTCGAGCAGCGCCAGCAGCGACGTGTGGTACTCCTCCTCCTCGGTCATCGCCATCTGCAGCGCGAAGACGTGCTTCAGCGGGCTGCCCAAATCGTCGGGGAAGATGCCGCGCACGGGATGCGCGTAGCTGATGTGCATGTGGCCGTTCACGAACCCGGGCGTCACGACGAAATCGCGCGCGTCGATCACGCGATCGGCCCCCGCATCGGCGAGCTCGTCGCCGCGGCCCACGCGGATGATGCTGCCGCGCTCGATCAGGATCGAGCCGTCGCGGATGATGCGGCGCTGCTGATCGACGGTGAGGACGTACCGCGCGCGATCGATCTTCAGACTGCCTTGCGCCATGATGGCTCCTCCCGCGAGCGGTGAGGATCGCATCGCGCGCGGCTTCCGGCAAGTCCGCGCGTCAGACGGCCGTTGAGAGACGGGGCAGCAGCTCCCCGACCAGGCGCTCGAACTGCTCGGTCTGACGCCACGACGTCATGCGCAGCGTGACGGCCTTGGGCCCCTCCGCGACGAGGTCGCGCAGGTGCGCGACACACTGCTCGGTGGTGCCGGCCGCCGTCCACGCCTCCACCATCTGCGGCGAGAACACCGGCCCGTAGTACGCGTCGAGGAATCGCTTCGTTTCTTCGAGTGCGGCCTGCCGATCGGGATTCAGATTCACGTTGTGATAGGCCATCGTCGGAAACGCGGCCGCGCTCCGGCCCTCACGCGCGAGCGCGCTGGCGATGCCGAGCCAGTTGTTGCGCGCCAGACCGAGCGCCAGGCGCGTCGTCATCCAGCCGTCCGCGATTCGCGCGACGCGCGACAGCGCGCGCTCCAGCCCCGCACCGGCCAGCGGCGGGCGCGGATTCGAGGCGATCCAGATCGGACACGGCTGCTGCACGGGCCGTGGCTGGAGCGTGACGTCCTCGAACGATCGGAAGCGCCCCTTGTAGGACACGTGCTCTTCGGACCAGAGCCGCCGGCAGATTTCGATGTTCTCCACCAGACGGTCCACACGCTCGCGATCGGTCACGTGAAACGGCACGCCCTCGCGCGCGCTGGCGCCGCCGGCCACCAACCCGGTGCACGCCGCGAGCAGCATGCGACCGTTCGAGACGAGATCGAGCGTCGCCCACTGGTACGCGAATACGAGCGGATCCCGCACCGGGAAGGACGCCATGCAGCCGACGCCGAGTCGCACGCGCCGCGTCGCCGCGGCCAGCGCGCCCAGCAGCGCGATCGAGTCGGGACGCGGCTTGGCGCCAAGGCTGTCGCCCACCCAGACCGATCCGAACAGCGCGTTGGCGTCGGCGCGCGCCGCGAGATCGAGCATCTCGGCCACGGTCGTGACGCCGAAGAAGACGCCGCGCTGGGGCAGCGTGAAGCCAAAGGGTCCCGCCATCAGCGGCCCCCGATGAGCTCGCGCGAGATCAGGATCTTTTGCACCTCGTTCGTCCCGTCGTAGATCTGGAACACGCGCGCGTCACGGTAATACTTCTCGACCGGATAGTCGCCGACGAATCCGTAGCCGCCGTGGATCTGGATGGCCGACGAGCAGACGCGCTCGCACATCTGCGCGGCGAAGAGCTTCGCCATCGACGCCTCCTTGATGCAGCGCTGCCCGGTCTGCTTCAGCTCCGCCGCGTGCAGCGTCATCTGTCGCGCGACTTCCACGTCGGTCGCCATCTCCGCCAGCATGAACGCGATGGCCTGATGCTCGACGAGCTTCTTACCGAACGTCTCACGGTCGCGCGCGTAGGCCAGCGCGGCGTCCAGCGCGGCGCGCGCGACCCCCACCGCCTGTGCGGCGACACCGATCCGTCCCGTGTCGAGATAGGCGAGCGCGATCTTGAGCCCCTGCCCCGGCGCGCCGAGCATGTCGTCCTGGGATACCTCGAGATCTTCGAGCGCGATCTCACAGGTGTCGTTGCTGCGATGACCGAGCTTGTCCTCGACGCGCACGACGCGATAGCCTGGACGATCGGTGCGCGTCAGAAACGCGGAGATTCCGCGCTTGCCCGCCGTCGGATCGGTCATCGCGAGCACCACGGCCACCGACGCCGAGCGGCCGGACGTGATGAAGGTCTTCGTGCCGTTCATGACCCAGCGATCACCGCGCGCGACGGCGCGCGTCCGTAGGTTGGCGAGATCGGAGCCCGCATGCGGTTCGGTGAAGAGCAGCGCCGCGAGCTCGTACCCGCTGGCCACGGGACGCAGATAGCGCGCCTTCTGCTGCGGCGTGCCGTGGTCCCGCAGCTTCCAGCCGAAGGCATTGGTGGCGCTCAGCATGTTGCAGACGCCCGCGTCGCCGTAGGCGAGCTCTTCGGTGGCCAGGACGTACGACGTGAAATCGGCGCCGACGCCGCCCCACTCCGGCGGCACGCACACGCCGAACAGTCCGAGCGCGCCGGCGCGACGTACCGTGTCGAGCGGGACGGCCGCGGCGCGATCCCATTCCGCGGCGTATGGCGCGATCTCCTTGCGAACGAAGTCGCGCGTCGTGTCGCGAATCGCGCGCTGCTCGTCCGTCAGCCGCCGCATGCGGCGACCATAGCATGGCTCGGTGTTACCATCGCGGCGCCTATGGCGGTGCACATCGGTGTCGTCGGCGAAGGCGTATGCTCGCGCGCCACCGGCCGCACCGCCGAGCGCGTCGGCGCCGCCATCGCGGCGAGCGGCGCCGTGCTCTTCTGCGGCGGCCGCACGGGCGTCATGGAAGCTGCCTCACGCGGCGCGGCGCGCGCCGGCGGCGTGGTGGTCGGCGTGCTTCCAGGCTTCGATCGACGCGACGCCAATCGCTGGGTCACAATTCCGGTCGTCACCGGCATGGACCAGGCGCGCAACGTCGTCCTCGTGCGCTCGTGCGACGCGGTGATCGCGGTCGGCGGCAGCTACGGCACGCTGTCCGAGATCGCGCTGGCGCTCAAGCTCGGCGTGCCGGTGGTGGGACTGCGCACCTGGCGGCTCGCGCAGCCCGAAGCGCGCCGCGTACCGTTGCTGCGCGCGCGCAATGCGGGCGACGCCGTTCGGCTCGCCCTCCGCGCCGCGCAGCGCGGAGCGCAACGACGGGCGCGCCGCTGGTTGTCGTGAGGAGCGGCGTCCCGATCGAGGTCGCCGGCGGCGCCAAGCGCTATGGCGCCGTCGCCGCGCTCCGCGGCGTCACCCTCGAGTTTCCCGCCGGCCGTCTCACCGCGGTGCTCGGCCCCTCGGGCTGCGGCAAGACGACGCTGCTGCGCGCGATCGCCGGCTTTCTGACGCTCGATGCCGGGCGTATCCGCTTCGGCGGCGACGACGTCACGGCGCTGCCGCCGCAGCGGCGCGGCACGGCCATGGTGTTTCAGAGCTACGCGTTGTGGCCCCACATGACCGTCTTCGACAACGTCGCGTATGGCCTGCGCCTGCAGCGCGTGGCAAAAGTCGAGATCGCCCGGCGCGTGAGCGAGGCGCTGGCGCTCGTGGAGATCGGCGACGTCGAGGCCGTCGCGCGCCGCAAGCCCACGGCGCTGTCCGGCGGCCAGCAGCAGCGCGTCGCGCTGGCGCGCGCGCTCGTGGTCGAGCCGCACGTGCTGCTGCTCGACGAGCCGCTCTCCAACCTCGACGCCAAAGTGCGCCAGCGGCTGCGCGTGGAAATCCGCCGCCTGCAGCGGCGCGTCGGCATCACGACCGTGTACGTCACGCACGACCAGGAAGAGGCGCTGGCCATTGCCGACCGTGTCGTGCTCATGGACGCCGGTCGGGTGGTGCAGGCTGGAACGCCACAGGAGGTGTACCTGACGCCCGCCACGGAGTTCGCGGCGGACTTTCTCGGCGTCGGGACGCGGCTGGGCGCGCGCGCCGAGCCGGGCGCGCTCGTGCTCGACGACACCACACAGCGACTGCCGTACGCCGGCCAGGCGCGTGGTCCGGTCGTGCTCGTGCTGCGATCCTCGGATCTTTCTCTCGCCGGCTCCGACCCGACCCTCGAGGGCGACCTCGAGGAATCGCTCTTCCTTGGCGATCGCTGGCGCCATTACGTGCGACTCGGCGCCACGCTCTTGATCGTGGACGGCGCCGCGCCGCACCCGCCCGGCTCCGTGCGCGTCAGCGTGCCGCGCGATCGACTTCGCATCTTTCCACAGGGAGGTGCTCAATGATGATGCGTGCCCTGGTCCTGCTGCTCGTCCTCGTCGTGCCGGCCTCGGCCGCGGCACGCCTGAACGTCGCGATCGGCGCGGACGTCAACGTCGTCGAGGTGCACAAGACCCTGCTCGGCCCGGGCTTCAAGAGCCAGATGCCCGACGCCGAGCTGAACGTGGTGGGCACGGGCACCGGCGAGCCGGCCAGCCGCGCGATCTACACCAAGATCCGCGCGCAGGCGGACGCCGGCCGCGCGCCGTGGGACATCGACGTCGCGCTGGTCAGCATGGCGGTGGCGTCGCAGATGGTGAAGGAAGGCCTGTTGCTGCGCTACGTGCCACAGATGAAAAACGCCGCGCTCGTGAAGGGCGCCGAGGTGAAGGAAGCCTTCGGCGTCACCGTCGACGGCTACGTCGTACCGATGTTCCAGAATCAGATCGCGATCGCGTACAACCCCGCCAGGGTCGCCGCGCCGCCGAAATCGTTCGACGAGCTGGCGAAGTGGGTGACCGCCAATCCCGGCAAGTTCGGCTACAACGGCATCAAGGGCGGCGTCAGCGGCGTCGGCTTCACGATGGGCTGGGTGTACTGGAAGACCGGCCTGTACAAGCAGCTCACACAGGGACCGTTCGACAAGTCGCGAGAGGGCGCCATCCGCGAGGCCGTCACCGCGCTGCGAGATTTCAATCGCAACGTGCTGCTCACCAACGGTAACGCGGGCACGCTGGACGCGCTCAATCGCGGCGAGATCGCCATGGGCGCCGTGTGGATCGATCAGCTGGTGGCGTGGAAGAACGAGGGGCGCATGGACCCATCGATCACGCCGGTGCTGCCCGCCCCGGGCCTGCCCATCTACCCGCTCTATCTCGTCGTCCCGCGCGAGGCGGCCAGCAAGGAGGCGGCGGTGCGCTACATCGACTACATCGCGACGCCGGACGTGCAGGCCAAGGCGATCGTGGAGCGCTTCGGCTGGTATCCCGGCGTGGATCCCGACCGCGTGCTTCCGCTGATCAGCACCAAGAGCCGCGAGCTCTTGTTCAAGGGCGTATCAGCGGAGGACCTCGCGCGCTACTCGCGTCAGATGCCGATCAAGGAGTACCACGACCTGATCACGCTCGCGTACGAGGAGATCGTGCGCTGACGCGCGCGGAACGCGTCGTCTGGGCGGCGGCATGCGCGCTGCCGCTCGCCGTCGTGGGCGGCGTCTTCATCTGGCCGCTCGCCGCGTCGATCGCGGCGAGCTTCACGCGCGCGGGCGTGCCGACGCTGGCGAACTACGAGACGGTGTGGCGGCTCTACCTGCGCGACATCGGCTATACGCTGGCCGTGGCCGCGGCCGGCAGCGCGTTGACGTTCGCGGTGGCAATCCCCGTGTGCGGCTGGCTCCGCGTGCGGGCCTTCGGGCCGGTGGAGTTCCTGCTCAAAGTGCCGCTGTTCGTGCCGTTCGTGGTCGTCGGCCATGCGCTGCGCGTCTTCCTGGCGCCGTGGGCCCCGGCGTTGTCCGGCTCGTGGGGCGGCATCGTGCTCGCACTGGCGTGGAAGCACCTGGGGCTCGCCGCGTTGCTGCTGCTCGGCGCCTTCCGCGCCGTCGACGAGAGCCACGTCGAGGCGGCGCGCAACTTCGGCGCGGGCACCGCGCGGCTCACCCGCGACGTGCTCGTGCCGATGGCCGGGCCCTCGCTCGCGGTGAGCGCGGTGCTCATCTTCTCCTCGATGCTCGCCTCGTTCTCGATCCCGCTGATGATGAGCCGAGGCGGCGGCGCGCAGATGCTGATGATCGACGTCTACTACCGCTTCGGTCAGCACGGCGACTTCGAGACGGCTGCGGCCCTCGGCGTGGTCGGCTATCTCATGGCGATGGGCGCGGCGCTCGTCTACCTTCAGCGGCTCGCGCCCGCGAAGCGGCCGTGACGCGGCTCATCACGCGCGCCGCGGCGGTGGCGGCCGCCGCCTTCCTCGTCCTCGGCCCGCTCGTGAGCCTCGGCGTATGGTCGCTGGCAGAGCGCTGGACGGCGCCGAGCCCCTGGCCCCAGCGCGTCGGCCTGAAGTACTGGAGCCGCATGCTGACGGGCGATTTCCTCGAACCGCTGCGACTGGGGCTCGTCATCGCGCTCATCGTGACCGCGCTCGCCCTCGTGCTCGCGATCCCGCTCGGCTACGCGCTGGCGCGGCTGGCGTTCCCGGGGCGCGCACTCGTGCTGCTGATCTTTCTCATGCCGCAGGCGTTTCCACAGCTGCCCGTATTCGCGAGCGCGACACGCGAGTTCTATCGCTTCGGCCTCGCCGGCACGGTCGGCGGTGTCGTGCTCGTCCACCTGGTCGGCGCGCTGGTGTTCGCGGTGTGGACGATGACCGCCGTCTTCCGCGCGCTGGCGCCCGAATTGGAGGAAGCAGCCTGGAACCTCGGCGCCTCGACGACGCGGACGTTTCTGTCCGTGGCGCTGCCGCTCGCGACGCCCGGCGTCGCCGCCTCCGCGGTGCTCGTGTTCCTCTACTCGCTGGACGAGTTCACCGGCACGCTGCTCGTCGGCGCGCCCTTCGTGACCACGCTGCCCGTGTACATGTACAGCGCGAGCCAGGGCTACGAGCTACAGATCGCCTCCGTGACCGCGCTCGTGCTGATGGTGCCCGGCGCCGTCTTGCTCTTGGCTCTCGATCGCTTCTTGAAGTCCGAGTATCTGGCCTTCTTCGGCCAGCTCTGAGCAGCGCGCGCGGCGCGCGATGCGACGGCGCGGCGCCGCGTGTATCATGCGGCTCGCCATGCCCGATATCCTCACCGTCCGCACGTCCACGCTCGAGATCGCGTACGAAGCCCACGGCCGCGCCGACGGCGTGCCCGTGGTGCTGCTGCACGGCTTTCCCGACGACGCGCGCGCCTTCGACGGCGTGGCGCCGCCACTCGCATCGGCGGGTTGTCGTGTGCTCGTGCCCTACCTGCGGGGCTACGGTCCGACGCGATTTCTCGACGCGGCGGCGCCGCGCATGGCCCAGCAGGCCGCGATCGGGCAGGACCTGCTCGACTTCATGGACGCGCTCGGCATCGCGTCCGCAGGGCTCGCCGGCTACGACTGGGGCGGTCGCGCCGCGTGCATTGCGGCGATCCTCGCCCCCGAGCGCGTGCGCGGGCTCGTCACCGCCGGCGGCTACAACGTGCAGAATCCGCAGCGCGCCGCGACCACGCCCGCACCCGTCGCGCAGGAGCGCGCGTACTGGTACCAGTGGTATTTCAACACCGAGCGCGGCCGCGCCGGGCTCGACAAGAACCGGCGCGAGCTGTGCCGTCTGCTGTGGCGCGAGTGGGGCTCGCCCGCGTGGAAGTTCACGGACGACGAATACGCGCGCACGGCGGCGTCGTTCGACAATCCCGACTTCGTGGCCGTCGTCATCCACTCGTATCGCGTCCGTTACGGCAACGCGCCGAGCGATCCGCGCCTGGAGCATATCGAGCGGCGGCTGGCCGAGCGCCCGTCCATCCGGGTACCCACGGTCATCCTGCATGGCCGAGACGACGGCGTGGACGTGGCCGGCCGGGTCGGTCGGGATCTCGCGCTGTTCCCGGCGGGCACCGACGAACGTGTGATTCCTCAGTGCGGCCACTTCACGCCGCGTGAGCAGCCGCAGGCGGTCGTCGACGCGCTGCTGAAGGTGCTCCGCTGATGCGTGTGGAGGTCATCTGCACCGGCGACGAGGTGCTGACGGGCAAGATCGTCAACACGAACTTCTCCTACATCAGCCAGAAGCTCGAGGACGTCGGCCTGTCGGTCGCGTGGGAGACGACGGTCGGCGACGATCGCGAGAGTCTGCTGCAGGCCTTCCGTCTGGCGGGGACGCGTGCGGATGCCGTCATCGTCAACGGGGGCCTCGGGCCCACGGTGGACGACCTCTCACAAGAAATCGCCGCCCAGGCCGCCGGCTGCGAGCTCGTGCTGAACGAGGAATGGCTGACGAAGATGGAGGACTTCTTCCGCCGGCGCAGTCGTGTGATGCCGCCGAACAACCGCAAGCAGGCCATGCTGCCAACCACGGCGGAGGTCATCGACAATCCGATCGGCACCGCGTGCGGCTTCGCCGTCGACATCGGCCAGGCGCGCTTCTATTTCACGCCGGGCGTGCCGCGCGAGCTCCGGCGGATGCTCGAGGAGCAGGTCATCCCGCGGCTGCTCGCGAAGAGTGGGCTGCAGACGACGATCCACCTCAAGCGCTTTCATTCCTACGGCCTCGGCGAATCGCACGTCGACGCGCTACTGACCGGCGTGGAGGCGCTCGTGCCCGACGGCAGCGTGAAGCTCGGCTTTCGCGCGCATTACCCGCAGCTCGAGACCAAGCTGACCGCGCGCGGCCGCGACATCGACGACGTGCGCGCCAAGCTCGCCCCCGTCGAGGCGGAGGTCCGCAAGCGGCTCGGCAACTTCATCCTCGCCGAGGACGACCAGACGCTCGAGGGCGTGGTGCTCGCCGAGCTCACCAGGCGCGGCGCCACACTCGCCATCGTCGAGACGTTCACGAGCGGCCAGATCGCCGCCCGGCTCGCTCACCTGCCCGGCGCGGAGAAAGTGTTCCGGCGCGGTCTCCTCGCGCGCGACCTTGCGGAGATCTACGCCACGGTCGGCGTGACGCCGCCTGCGGGCGAGCTCACGCGGGAGACGGCCGAGGCCGTGGCGCGCGCGATGCGCCAGCAGACGGGCGCGAGCCATGCGCTGGCCGTGTTGATCGACCTCGACGAGGGCGCCGACCGCATCGAGTTCGGCGGCACGATCTGCCTCGCCATCGCCACCGCAGGCGACGTCGCCTCGCGCCGCAGCCGCATCGTCGGCGGCCGCGAGTGGGTACGGCTGGGTGCCGTCGAGCTGGCGCTCGACTGCCTGCGGCGTCACCTGCAAGGCTTGCCCGTCTGGGAGCGGACGGACTTCGAGAAGGTCGACAAGGCCTGAGGAGGAGCACCATGCCGTACGAAGCCCAGCTGGCCGAAACTGTCCTCATGCGCGGCCACCGCGGCGACCGGATCGACGCGTACCTGGCGCGACCGATCGGCGCGGGGCCCTTCCCCGGCGTGGTCGTCATCCATCACATGCCGGGCTGGGACGGGCCGAGCAAGGAGATCGCGCGCCGCTTCGCGCACGAAGGATTCGTCGCGATCCTGCCCAATCTCCACTTCCGCGAGGGCAAGGCCACGCCGGAGGAGAACAGCGCGAGCGTGCGCGCGGCCGGCGGCATGCCCGACGATCGCACGATGGGCGACGTGCAGGGCGCGATCGATTCCCTGCGCGAGCTGCCGTATCTGAATGGCAAGGTCGGGATCATCGGCTATTGCTCGGGCGGCCGTCAGGCGTACCTGGCGGCGTGCACGCTGCGCGGCATCGACGCCGCCATCGACTGCTACGGCGGCGGCGTGGTCGCCAAGCCCGAAGAGCTGACCGCACGCCAGCCGACGTCGCCGATCGAGCTCACCAAAAATCTGCAATGCCCGCTGCTCGGGCTCTTCGGCGTCGAGGACACGCGCCCGTCGCCCGATGACAACGCCAAGACCGAAGCGGCGCTCAAAGAGCACCGCAAGACGTACGAGTTCCACACGTACGAGAACGCCGGCCACGCGTTCTTTGCCGTCGACCGACCGCAGTATCGGCAGGCCGCCGCGATCGACGGCTGGAAGAAGGTGCTCGGCTGGTTCGACAAGTACCTGCGCGGAGGTGCGCGGTGAAAGTGAAAGCGGTCAACGGCTTCGCGCGAATCCTCAAGGCCGAGGGCATCCCGTGGGTCAGCTGCTATCCCACGAGCCCCGTGAACAACGCGCTCGGCGAGGAGGGCGTGCCGATCCTCATGATGGGCGAGGAGCGCTTCGCCGTCGCGGTCGCCGACGCGTTTTCGCGCGTGACGTGCGGCAAGCAGATCGGCGCGTGCACGGTGATGGCCGGGCTCAACGCCGCCGGCATCCAGATGGCATACGGCGCCGTCGCGCAGGCGTGGGAGGACTCGTCGCCGGTGCTCGTGATCGCCGAGGGCGTGGGGCCCGGGGCCACGCGGCACACGCACTACGACATCGGCGAGGCGTTCAAGTCCGTGACCAAGTGGGTCGGCGAGATCGGGCGCGCCGAGCTCGTGCCCGACTACCTGCGTCGGGCGTTCACGCACCTGCGCTCGGGCCGGCCCGGCCCCGTGCTGCTGCTGATCCCGCGCGACCTCGGCGAGTACGACGAGGCCGAGCATCCGTACACCACCGTGAAGGGCTGGCGCACCGGCCCCGATCCCGACGACGTGACGGCGGCGGTCAAAGCGCTGCTCGCGGCCAAGAATCCGCTGCTCTACGTCGGCGAGGGCGTGCTCTACGCCGATGCGACGGCCGAGCTGCTGCGCTTCGCGGAGGCCGCGCAGGCGCCCGTGCTCACGACGCTGAAGGGCAAGAGCGCCTTCCCGGAAAACCACGCGCTCTCCGTCGGCGTCCGCGGCTCTCACGCGGATCATTTCTTGAAGTCGTGCGACCTGCTGTTCTCGATCGGCTCGAGCCTGTTCCCGAACCGCTTCAGCCACGCGATCCCGGGCGCCGAGGCGAAGACCATCGTGCAGTGCACGGTGGACCTGCTCGACATCAACCGCTCGTACGAGACGCGCCACGCGGTGATCGGCGACGCCAAGCTCACGCTGGCGGCGCTGGCCGACGAGCTCGCTCGCCGCGGCGGCCGCAAGGCGCCCGCGGTTCTGGAAGAGATCAAGAGCGCGAAGGCAGCGTTCCGCGCGAAGTTCGAGCCGTGGCTGACGGCGAACGAGACGCCGATCAATCCCTACCGCGTGCTCGGCGATCTCATGAAGGTGCTCGATCCGAAGAATTCGTTCGTGACGGCGGACTCCGGCAACACGCGGGATCAGTCGAGCACGGTGTACGAGACACAGATTCCGCGCGGCTTCCTCGGCTGGGGCAACGTCTCGACGCTCGGCTTCAGCCTCGCCGGCGCCGTGGGCGCCAAGCTCGCGTATCCCAATCGCCAGTGCGTGCACATCACCGGCGACGCCGGCGTCTGCTACATGATGGGTAACTTCGAAGCCGTCGCCCGCTACGGGCTCGGCATCACGACGCTGCACATCAACAACGGCGGCTACTCCGGCTACGGACCCGGCTTCTGGGGCGCCGGGCACGATCCCTATACGTGGAAGGTGTCCGATCACGCCAGGGCGTGCATGGCGAACATGGCCAAGGCCGTCGGCTTCCACGCCGAGGACGTCGACAAGCCGTCGGAGATCGTCCCCGCGCTCAAGCGCGCATTCGACGAGAACGCCAAGGGGCGCCCGGCCTTCATCGAATTCCTCTGCTCGCATCATCCCGTGCACGGCGGCTGGGTGCGGTCATGAGCGACGAGATCCGCATCCAGTTCACGCGCTTCTCGGCGTTCTACTCGCCGCTGATCGCCACCATCGCGGGCGGCTTCTTGAGCCAGGAAGGCTTCGCACCGAAGCACTCGATCGCGCCGGCGGGCAAATCGGCCATCGAGGGCGTTGCGGCCGGCACCGTGGACGTCTGCCAGTCCGCGCCGTCGCAGGGCTTCGGCCCGCTGGAAAAAGGCCAGCCGCCGCCTGCGGTGCATTTTGCGCAGATCAACGAGATGGACGGTTTCTTTCTCACGGCGCGCGCGCCCGATCCGGCCTTCACGTGGGCGAAGCTCTCCGGCAAGCGCGTGCTCGTCGACCACGGCGGCCAGCCGCTCGCGATGTTCAAGTACGCCTGCCACAAGCGCGGCGTGCCGTTTGCCGAGCTCACGGCCGTCGATGTCCCGAGCGGGCAGATGGACCAGACGTTCCGCAAGGGCGACGGCGACTACATCCACCAGCAGGGGCCGGCGCCGCAGCAGCTCGAGCACGACGGCGCGGGCCACGTCGTGGCGTCCGTCGGCGAGGCCATCGGGCCGTGCGCGTTCTCGAGCCTGGCCGCTACCCGCGAATGGCTGAAGAGCGGCGCCGCCCCGCGCTTCATGCGCGCCTATCGACGGGCGCGCGCGTGGCTGCTGGCGACGCCGGCCGACGAGGTGGCCGCGGCGGAGGCGGGGTTCTTCCCGGAGATCGATCGTGCCGTGTTGACCGCGACGATCGCCGTCTATCAGAAGCTCGGCTGCTGGACGCCGCACGTGGAGATCACGCGGCCGGCCTTCGAGGCGACGCTCGACGTCTTCGCCCACGCGAAGCTGATTACGAAGCGGCACCGCTACGAGGACGTCGTCGCGCCGCCACCCGGCGCCTGAGGTCACACCGGCGCTTTACGACGACTGAACGCGGCCGCCGATCACGACCGCGAGCGCTCCGCGAACCGCCGGGTAGAAAGCAGGAAGCCGGTGATCGACAGCACCGGCAGCGCGACGCCGACCGCCGCGTAGAGCACGCGCCACGGCCAGCCGAAGTCGCCGCCATGGAGCCGCCGGACGAGATCCCACTGGTCCTGCGACGCCGCCGCCGCCACGCGACGGCCCGTGTCGGCGTCGACGAGGAGCGAGTGCGTGGCCCCGTCCGAGCGTCGCATCTCGACGCGAACGCGATGCGCCGGCTCGGCCACGAGCGCGACGACGCGGCCGTCGTCCGCGGGCACGCGTGCGGTCACGAAGTCCAGTCGCGTGAGACGGGCGCTCGACACCGGCGCGCGCGCGACCGACGCCAGGGCGGCCACGACCAGCAACGTTCCCGTGAGCCCGACGATGACGCCGACGCCGAGCACGCCGACGCCGACCACGCGATGGACGATGCGGCTTGGCCCGCGCACACGCCGCGCGATCGACGGACCGTAGAGCCAGAGTCCGCTCACGCCCTCGGCGACGAGCCAGAGCCCCAGCAGACCGACGAGCACCGCGCCGCCATGGCCGCCATGAAACGCGGCGTGCAGCGAGCGTACGGCGACGAGCGGCGAGCGCTCCGGCGCGCGCACGTCGACGACGCGCAGCGTGGCGCCATCCACGGCTGCGTTGAGCCGGTGACCACCGACGGCCAGCTCGACGACGAACGGCTGCCCGGCCTGCGGCGGCATGCGCAGCGCGCGGGGCGCCGCCGCCGGCTCGGCCACGAGCGCGGCGGCGACCACGGCATCGAGCGACGGGGCGACGCGCGCCGACGTCGCCACCACCGGGCGAGGCTCGAGCGCGTGCTCGATCTCCGGTGCCCACACGAGCACGCTGCCGCTCAGCCCCAGCACGAGCAAGAACGGTGCGGTCAGCAGGCCGCCCCAGAGATGCGCCCGCGCCGCCCAGCGCCGCATGGTGTAGCCTAAACCGCGTTTCTCGGGAGGACCCGATGAAGCGCAGCACGTCCCGAATCCTGACGACCCATACCGGCAGTCTGCCCCGCCCGCCCGCACTCCGCGACCTGCTCGTGCGCCAGGACCGCGGCGAGCGCGTCGACGACGCGACGCTCGCGGCGGAGGCGGAGGCCGCGGTGCGGCACGTGGTCGGCCGCCAGCTCCAGGCCGGCGTCGACGTCGGCAACGACGGTGAGCAGCCGCGCGTCGGCTTTTCCACCTACCCCGCGCGGCGCATGCAGGGCTTCGGCGGCGCGAGCCGGCGACGACTGTCGCGCGACATCGCCGAGCATCCGGACTACGCGGCGCGGCTGTCGCGGCAGCGTGCGGGCGCGGCGCGCATCAACGACGCGCCGCAGGCGGTGGCCGAGGTGGCCTACACCGATCTCGCCGAGGCGACGGCGGAGTGTGAGCTGTTCCGGCGCGCGCCCGGCGCCGACAAGTTCGCCGAGGCCTTCATGACGGCCGCCTCGCCGGGCGTCATCGCGACGATCATGCTCGACGCCTACTACGGCTCGCACGAGCGCTATCTGCACGCGCTCGCCCGTGAGATGCGTCGAGAGTACGAGCTGATCGTCGCGCGCGGCTTCATCCTGCAGCTCGACTGCCCCGACCTGGCGATGGAGCGGGCGCGCTTCTTCCAGGACGAGCCGCTCGATGGGTTCCTGGCTGCCGTCGGCCTGCACATCGCGGCCATCAACGAAGCCATCGCCGGCCTGCCCGCCGAGCGGATCCGGCTGCATCTGTGCTGGGGCAACTACGATGGGCCGCACACCCACGACGTGCCGCTCGAGCCGCTGCTGCCGATCGTCTATCGCGCGAAGGTGGGCGCGCTGTCGCTCCCGCTCGCGAGTCCGCGCCATCAGCACGAGCTGAAGGCGTTCCGGCGTCAGCCGTTGCCCGACGGCATGCTCTTCATCCCGGGCGTCGTCGACTCGACGACGAACGTCGTGGAGCATCCCGAAGTGATCGCCGACCGGATCGTGGCCGCGGCCGAGACGATCGGCGATCGCACGCGCGTCATCGCGGGCGTCGACTGCGGCTTCGGCACCTTCGCGGGCTCCCAGCTCGTCGAGGAGAGCGTCGTCTGGGCGAAGCTGGCCGCGCTGCGCGAAGGGTCCGATCTCGCGACGAAGCGGCTGTGGACATGAGGAGGTCGACATGGCGAGGCTGACTCCCATCACGAGCAAGCAACAGGTCGCGGCGAAAGACCAGGCGATCGTCGACGGCATCGTCGCAAGCCGCGGCGCGCTGCAGGGTCCGTTCACGATGTTCTTGCACTGCCCCGACCTGGCGGGCCGTCTCGCGCATCTCGGCGCCTTCGTCCGCTTCGAGGGCTCGCTGGACATGCGGGTGCGGGTGCTGGCGGCGATGACCGTGGCGCGCGAGCTCGACGCGGTCTACGTGTGGGGAGCCCAGACGGGCCAGGCGCGCAAGCTCGGCGTACCGGAGGCGACGATTGCGTCCATCCGCGAGAAGCACTCGCGCGGCCTGCCGCCCGAGGACGCGCAGATCGTCGACTTCACTCGCACGCTGCTGCGCCAGCACCGCGTCGACGATGCCACCGTCAAGACGCTGCGGGCGCGGTTCGGCGACGACGGCTTCATCCAGCTCACCGGCGCCATCGGCTACTACAGCATGCTCTCCATGACGGTGAACGCGTGCGAGCTCGAGGCCGCACCGGGCGCCGAGATCCTGAAAGCAGGAGGCGCGTCATGACGCGATCCGCGATCGTCCTCGCGCTGGTGCTTTCCGTCTTCGCGTCGGGCCTCGCCGTCGCCGCCGATCTGCCGACGGCCAAGCCCGAGCAGGTCGGGCTTTCATCCGAGCGTCTGGACCGTATCGGCCAGGTGCTGCGCGCCGACGTCGAGAACGGGCGCATCGCGGGCGCGGTCGTTCTCGTCGCGCGACGCGGCCGCGTCGCGTCGCTGCAGGCCGTCGGCTTCCGCGACAAGGACGCCGGCACTCGGATGACGCCGGACGCGATCTTCCGGATCGCCTCGATGACGAAGCCGTTCGTCACGGTGGCCGCGCTCTCGCTGTACGAGGAAGGACGTCTGCTGCTGTCCGATCCCGTGTCGAAATACATCCCGGCTTTCAAGGGCAAGACCGTCGGCCTCGAGCGCGCTGCAGCCACGCGGGAGATGACGATCCAGGATCTGATGCGCCACACCTCGGGCCTCACCTACGGCAACCGGGGGACCAGCGAGATCTACAAGATGTATCCACAGTCGTCGAACGAGTCCTCGCTCACGCTGACGATGGACGAGTTCATCGACACGCTGGCCAAGGCGCCGCTGCTCTATCAACCGGGCACGCAGTGGGAGTACAGCCTGTCGACCGACGTCCTCGGCCGCGTGGTGGAGGTCGTCGCCGGCAAGCCGCTCGGCGAGGTCCTCGCCGAGCGGATCTACCGCCCGCTGAAGATGACCGACACGAGCTTCCTCGTCTCCGCCGACAAGCGCGCGCGCGTCGCGCAGCCGCTGCCAAAACATCCGGACACCGGCGCCGACTACAAGATCCCCGATCCGACGGTGCCGCGGAAGTTTGACTGCGGGGGCGGGTGCGCGGTCTCCACCGCCGTCGACTACGCGCGCTTCGCCCAGATGCTGCTCAATCGAGGGGCGCTGAACGGCGCGCGCGTGCTGGCGCCGAAGACCGTCGAGCTGATGACGAGCGATCATCTCGCGGGGATTGCGCGCGGGCCCGAGTATTACGCCGGGCCCGGCTACACGTGGGGTCTCGGTCTCGCCGTGCGAGAGGATCGCGGTGGCGCGCCGACCGCCGGCTCACCGGGCGATTTCTCGTGGAACGGGGCCTACGCGACGGGGTGGTGGGCCGATCCCAAGGAGCAGCTGGTGGTCGTCTCGATGCAGCAGTCGCCGCTCGGACGGCACTACTACCCGCTCGTGCGCGCGCTCGTGTACCAGGCGATCGTGGAGTAGCGCGATGAAGATCGTCGACGCGCAGGTCCACATCTGGTCCGGCGGCAAGCCCGGAAACCTCCGACACCGGCAGGTGCCCGCCTTCACCAAGGACGATCTGTTGAAGGAGATGGCGGCGGCCGGCGTGGACGCGGCGGTGATTCACCCGCCGACGTCCTGGGACCCGAACGCCAATGCGCTCGCCATCGAGGCCGCGCGCCAGCATCCCGACCGCTTCGCGATCCTCGGCAACTTTCCGCTCGACCGCCCCTCGAGCCGCGCGCTGATCGACGGCTGGACGAAGCAGCCCGGCATGCGCGGGCTGCGCTTCACGTTTCTGCAGGAGCACATGAAGTCGTGGCCGACGGACGGCACGATCGACTGGCTCTGGCCCGCGGCCGAACGCGCGGGGCTGCCCGTCGCGCTGCTCGCCGCGAATTTCCTGTCGAAGGTCGGCGAGGTCGCCGAGCGCCATCCGCGCCTGAAGCTGATCATCGACCATCTCGGCCGGCGCTCCCCCGCGGAGACCGGCGAGGGCGCGTGGGACAACCTGCCGCAGATGCTCGCGCTCGCCAAGCATCCGAACATCGCGATCAAGGCCACCGGGGCGCCGAGCTATTCGGCCCAGCCATACCCGTTCCGGGACATCCACGACAAGCTGAAGCGGATCTTCGACGCCTTCGGTCCGTCACGGATGTTCTGGGGCACGGACATCACCCGCATGCCGTGCCCGTATCGTCAGTGCGTGACGATGTTCACCGAAGAGCTGCCGTGGCTCGCGGGGCGCGACGCCGAGCTCGTGATGGGCCGCGGCGTGTGTGACTGGATCGGGTGGAGCCTGCCCCGGTGAGGAGAGCGCCATGGAGATGAAGGCCGCGGTCTTTCGCAAGACGCACGCGCCGCTGACGATCGAGTCCGTCGAGATCGACAAGCCGTGGGGCCGCGAAGTGCTCGTGCGCACCGCCGCCTCGGGTGTCTGCCACAGCGACCTGCACGTGGTCGACGGGCTCGGCCGCTGGCCGCTCGACCGCCCGATCGTGCTCGGTCACGAGGGCGCGGGCGTGGTCGAGGCCGTCGGCGCCGACGTGACCACGCTGCGCCCCGGCGATCACGTGGTGGCATGCCTCTCCGGCTTCTGCGGCGCGTGTCCGCAGTGTCTCGACGGTCATCCGAACCTCTGCACGGGCGGCCTCGTCGCGCGTCCGGACGCGGCCGCTCCGCGGCTGTCGCAGGGCGGCGAGCCGCTGCGGCAGTTCATCGCCATCGCGAGCTACGCCGAGCGCATGCTGCTGCACGAAAACTCCGTCGTGAAGATCGATCCCGACCTGCCGCTGGATCGCGCCGCGCTCGTGGGCTGTGGTGTCCTCACGGGCGTGGGCGCCGCGCTGCGCACCTCGGGCCTGCAGGCCGGCCAGACGGTGGCCGTCTTCGGCTGCGGCGGCGTCGGGCTCGCCATCGTGCAGGGGGCGCGCATCGGCGGCGCGCGACAGATCATCGGCGTGGACGTGTTCGACGGGAAGCTCGAGATGGCCAGGCGCGTCGGAGCGACGCACGTCGTGAACAGCGCGCAGGACGATCCGGTCAAGGCGATTCGCGCGCTGACGAAGGGCGCGGGCGTCGATCACGCCTTCGAGGCCGTGGGCAACGCCACGCTCGTGCGCCAGGCCATCGAGAGCCTCGCCATCCGCGGCACGGCCACCATCGTCGGCGTCCTGCCGCCCGACGCGACGATCGAGTTTCCGTGGATGGCGATTCGACCGGAGTGCCGCGTGCAGACCTCGCGCATGGGCAGCAACCGGTTCCGACTCGATATCCCGCTCTATCTGGAGTTCTACCGCCAGGGGCGGCTGCTGCTCGACGAGATGGTGACGCGGCGCGGGCGGTTGGAGGACATCAACGAGGCGTTCCGCGCGATGAAGGCCGGCGAGGTGGCGCGCACCGTGCTGACCTTCAACTGAGCGAGGAGGAGCCATGGCGAGCTTCACCCTGCGTGTGAATGGCGAGGGCCGGACGGTGCAGGTCGAACCGGACACCCCGCTGCTCTACGTGCTGCGCAACGACCTCGAGCTGAACGGCCCCAAGTTCGGCTGCGGACTCGCGCAGTGCGGCGCCTGCACGGTGCTCGTGGACGGCAAGCCCGTGCGCTCGTGCGTCGCGACCGTCGCCAGCGTCGCGACCGCACGCATCACGACGATCGAGGGGCTCGGGAGCGCCGAGCGGCTGCATCCGCTGCAGCGGGCGTTCATCGAAGAGCAGGCCTGCCAGTGCGGTTACTGCGGCAACGGTATGGTGATGGCCGCCAAGGCCCTGCTCGACCGCACCCCGCGGCCGAGCGAGCGTGACGTCAAGGCCGCGCTAAACGGTCATCTCTGCCGGTGCGCCTCGCACAACCGGATCGTGCGCGCGGTTCGGCGGGCCGCGACGGAGCTGTCCTCGTGAGCCCCTCGCGGCGCGAGTTCCTCGCCACCGGCGCGCTCGTCGTCGGCTTCACGCTGGCGCCCCGCGCCGCGCTCGGCCAGCCCGCGACGCTGCCCGGCAGCCTCAACGGCAATCGCCGTCTCGACGCCTGGCTGCGCATCGATCCGAGCGGCACGGTGACGATCTTCACCGGCAAGATCGAGCTCGGTCAGGGCATCGGCACCGCGCTGTCGCAGATCGCCGCCGACGAGCTGGACGTCGATCTGAAGCGAATCGACGTCGTTCATGGCGATACGGCGCGCACGCCCAACGAGGGCATGACCGCCGGCAGCCTCTCGGTCGAGCAGAGCGGCACCGCGCTGCGCTTGGCGTGCGCCGAGGCTCGCCACATCTTGATGACGGCGGCGGCGGCGAAGCTCGGCGTGCAGGTGGCGGACCTGCGCATCGACGACGGCACGATCACCGCGCCGAGCGGTGCGCGCACCGCCTACTGGGAGCTCTCCGCCGACGCGCATCTCGACGGCGACGCCACCGCGAAGATCACGCCCAAGCCCGCCAGCGAGCACCGCGTGGTCGGCCAAAGCGTGCGGCGCCGCGACATCCCCAGGAAGTTCACCGGCGGCGCGGCCTACGTGCAGGACATCCGGCTGCCCGGCATGGTGTTCGGACGCGTGGTGCGCCCGCCGTCCCCCGGCGCGGAGCTCGTGGACGTGGATGAGGCGCGCGTGCGCAGTCTTCCCGGTGTGCTCGCCGTCGTCCGTGACGGCAGCTTCCTCGCCGTGGCGGCGGCGCGCGAGGAGCAGGCCATTCGCGCGCGCGACGCGCTCAAGCAGAGCGCCCGCTGGAAGGAGACCGCGTCGCTGCCGCCGTCGGGCGACGAGCTCTATCGCGATCTCATGGCGCGTTCGGTCCCTGCGCAGACGGTGGCGGAGAAAACGGCGCCCACCGCCGCCGAGCCGGCAAAGCGTCTGGAGGCGCTCTACACGCGTCCCTACCAGGCGCATGCCTCCATGGGACCGTCGTGTGCGGTGGCGCAGTGGCAGGACGGCCAGCTCACCGTGTGGACGCACAGCCAGGGCGTGTTCCCGCTGCGCGGTGAGCTCGCCAAGGCGTTCGGCATGGAGCCCACGAGCATCCGCTGCATCCACGCCGAGGGCGCGGGCTGCTACGGCCACAACGGCGCCGACGACGTCGCGCTCGACGCGGCCCTGCTGGCACGCGCCACCGGCGGCCGGCCGGTGAAGCTGCAATGGATGCGCGACGACGAGTTCATGTGGGAGCCGTACGGCTCGGCGATGGTGATGAAGCTCGCGGGCGCGCTCGACGCGCAGGGCAACGTCGTCGCCTGGTCGCACGAGCTCTGGAGCCACCCGCACAGCACACGCCCCGGCTCGTCGCCCGGCGTGAATCTGCTCGCCGCACGCCACCTCGCCACGCCGGCGCCGGCGGTGCCGCCGGCCGACGTGCCGCAGCCCGCGGGCGGCTCCGATCGCAACGCGATTCCCCTGTACGACTTCGGCGCGGTCAAGGTCGTCAAGCACTATGTCGCCGACGCGCCGCTGCGCACCTCCGCGCTGCGCACGCTCGGCGGATACGCCAACGTGTTCGCGCTCGAGTCGTTCGTCGACGAGCTCGCCGCCGCCGCCGGCGCCGATCCCGTCGAGTTCCGGCTACGCCACCTGCGCGATGCCCGTGCGCGCGCCGTCATCGAGGCCGCCGCGCAGCGCGCCGGCTGGACGGCGCGGGTGCGGGGCGACGGCGGGCGCGGTCGTGGCATCGGCTTCGCCCGCTACAAGAACCTCGCGTGCTACTGCGCGGTCGTCGCCGATGTGAGCGTGGACCGGGCCAGCGGCCGCGTGGGCGTGACGCGCGCGATCGCGGCCGTCGATGCCGGGCAGATCGTGAATCCCGACGGCGTCATCAACCAGATCGAGGGCGGCATCATCCAGTCGACGAGCTGGACGCTGAAGGAGTCCGTGCGCTTCGACCGCACGCGCGTGACGACGCGGTCGTGGGGCGATTATCCGATCCTGCGCTTCGACGAGGTGCCGGACGTCGACGTCGTGCTCTTGAACCGCCCCGACGAGCGCTTCCTCGGCGTGGGCGAGGGCGCGCAAGGGCCGGCGGCCGCGGCCATCGCGAACGCCATCGCCCAGGCCACGGGCCGGCGGCTGCGCGCGCTGCCGTTCACGCCCGAGCGGGTCAAGCAGGCGCTGGCGTGAGGAGAACGACGTCGCCCGATCTCAGACGCTGATACTCGTCCTGATCGACGTGCCGGAGATCGATGCGAACGCTCGGTGTGTCCGCCGTCGACACGATCAGCGTCTGGCCGGCAATCCACGACACGCGGCCCTGAAACGTCACGGGCTGTGCGGCAGCCAGGGTCGGCAGCATGATCGCGACGACGATCGCCAGCAACGGCGCCGCGAAGCTCCTCATGTGCGTCTGGTAGCATGTTCGCGATGCGACGGCTCGTCGCGTTGCTCCTCGGCCTCACCGTCGTCGCGTCGGTTGCCGGCGCGCAATCGACGACGCCGATCGTGCTCATGATCTCCATCGACGGCCTGCGCCCCGACTACGTTACGGCGGCGGACCGACACGGCCTCAAGATTCCCGCGCTGCGTCGCTTCGTCACCGAGGGGGCGTTTGCCGAGGGCGTGCAGGGCGTCATCCCGACCGTGACGTACCCGAGCCACACCACGCTGATCACCGGTGTGTGGCCGGCGAAGCACGGCATCCTCGCCAACACGATCTTCGACCCGCTCCGCGCGGGGCAGAGCGCCTGGTACTGGTACGCGGAGGACATCCGCGTGGCCACGCTGTGGGACGCCGCCGCCGGCGCCGGCTGGACGACGGCGAGCGTGCAGTGGCCGGCGAGCGTCGGCGCGCGCGTGATGTGGAACATTCCCGAGTACTGGCGCGCCAACACGGCGGAGGACGCCAAGCTCCTGCGCGCGGTCTCGACCCCGGGGCTGCTGGCCGAGTTCGAGGGCGAGCTGGGGGCGTACCCGCGCGGATTCGAAGCCGAGGACGACGAGGCGCGCGGCCGCTTCGCGATGCGCCTGCTCGAGAAGAAGCGGGCGGCCTTGCTGACGCTGCACCTCATCGCGCTCGACCACACGCAGCACGAGACGCGTCCGTTCAGCGCCGAGACGTTCGCGATGCTCGAACGGCTGGACGCGGTCGTCGCGAAGCTGCGCGACTCCGCGGAGCGGCTGGCGCCGGGTCGCGCGTTCGTCTGCATCGTGTCGGATCACGGCTTTGCGGCCGTGCACACCAATCTGAGCCTGTTCGTCGCGTTCCGCGACGCCGGGCTGCTCACCGTCGATCGCGGGCGCATCAGCGACTGGAAGGCGATTCCGTGGACGGCCGGCGGGTCGGCCGCGATCGTGCTCAAGGACGGCGCGGACGACGCGACGCGCGGACAGGTTCGCGCGCTGCTCGACAAGCTCGCCGGCGATGCCGCGAACGGGATCGATCGCGTCCTGGACGGCGACACCCTGCACGCACGGGGCGGCTACCCGCCCGCCGCATTTCTGGTCGGGCTCAAGCCCGGCTGGCAGATGAGCTCGAGCCTGACCGGCGGCGTGCTGTCGACCGGCAAGGGCGGCAATCACGGCCACCTGCCGGACGTGCCCGATCTGCGCGCCTCGTTTTTCCTGGTCGGTCCCGGCGTGCCCGCGGGGCGCGCGCTCGGCCTGATCGACATGCGCGACATCGCGCCCACGCTCGCTCGGCGCGTCGGCCTCACGCTGCCGGCCGCCGACGGAAAGAACCTACTGCCCTGATCGAAGGAGGCCTGTCATGCACTACGGCGTCGTGATGTTCGCCACCGAGTACGCCATTGCGCCCGACGAGCTCGCGCGCGCGCTCGAGGAGCGCGGCTTCGAGTCGGTGTGGTTGCCCGAGCACACGCACATCCCGGCGAGCCGCCGCAGCCCGTGGCCCGGCGGCGGCGAGCTGCCGCGCGAGTACTGGTCGTCGTACGATCCCTTCGTCGCGTTGATGGCCGCCGGCGCGGCGACCACGCGACTGAAGCTCGGCACCGGGATCTGTCTCGTGATCGAGCGTGACCCGATCACGACGGCGAAGGAAGTGGCGACGCTCGATCGGCTCTCCGGCGGCCGCGTCCTGTTCGGCATCGGCGGCGGATGGAACGCCGAGGAAATGGAAAACCACGGCACCGCCTTCAAGTCGCGCTGGCGGCTGATGCGCGAGCGCGTGCTGGCCATGAAGGAGATCTGGACCAAGAAGGAGCCGAGCTTCCGCGGCGAATACGTGAACTTCGACGCGATCTGGGCGGACCCCAAGCCACTGCAGAAGCCACACCCGCCGATCCTCATCGGCGGCGACGGCGCGACGACGTTCGATCGCGTCGTCGAGTACGGCGACGGGTGGATGCCGATCATGCGTCCGAACCAGAACCCGCTCGACAAGATTCCCGCGCTGCGCGAGCGGCTGAAGCAGGCCGGGCGCGACCCGAAGACGGTGCCGGTGTCGATCTTCTTCGCGCCGCCCAAGAAGGAAGGCCTCGACAAGCTCGCGGCCGCCGGGGTCGACCGCGCGATCTTCGGCGTCCCCTCCGAGGGACGCGAGAGCGTGCTGCCGCGGCTCGACGCGCTGGCCAAGCTCATCGCGTGAGCGGCGGCGACGGCGCGAGCGCCGACGTGGTGTGGGATGCCGCCGACCTTGCGTGCGGTCCCTTGCTGCTCAAGCTGCGTGGACGGATGGAGTCGCTACGCGCGGGGCAGATATTGCGGCTCATCGCGCAGGACTCCAGCGCCGCCGAGGATCTGCCCGCGTGGTGTCGGCTCACGGGCCACACACTGGTCGCGGCCGACCATCCGGTCTATCTGATTCGTCGAAAGGAAGGCTGAGCCCGAAAGGAAGGCTGAGTCATGGCTGGCAAATTCTGCGTCAATCTCACGCACAGCACGGACGACACCGATCGCGCGACGGTAGGGTTCGTCATCGCGAACGCCGCGCTCGGCTCGGGCAAGGAGACGCTCGTGTTCCTGAGCGTCGAGGGCGTGCGGCTCGCGAGCAAGGGCGTGGCCGCGTCGATCCACGAGACGGGATTTCCGCCGCTGCCCGAGCTGATGGACAACTTCGCCAAGGGCGGCGGCACCATCTATGTCTGCTCCCCCTGCTTCAAGAAGCGCAAGCTCGACGAGAACAACCTCGTCGCCGGCGCCAGCATCGTGGGCGGCGCCAAGCTCGTCGAGTTCCTGTCCGACGGGAGCCCCTGCGTCACGTTCTAGCCGAGCCGCGCGCGCGGGTCGACAGACTGACACACCGGCGATCGTATGGGGCGGCTCGCGCAGCACCGTGTCCGCAATACGCGTGAGCTGCTCCGCCATCTCGGCGTCGGTCGTCACGGCGTTCGGCCGGACCAGCACGCGGGTGGCGCCGGCATCGAGCAGGCGTGTGATGAGGTCGCGATCGGGCGGCTGGCCGTGCACGGTAATCGTGATTTTCGTCGCATCGCGGCCAGCATCCTTGGCCAGCCGATCGAGCGTGGCGCGCGCCTGACGCAGCTCGTCGGGCGTGACGCGGTTGGGTAGCCAGCCATCGCCCCAGGCCACCACGCGCTTGAGCACGTTCGTGGCGCCGCCGCCGAGCAGGACCGGTGGATGCGGCTTCTGCGCCGGCTTGGGATTGGACTTCACCGCGGGGAACGTGTAGTACCGGCCCTCGAACGAGGCCTCGGGCTTCGTCCACAGCTCCTTCATGGCCAGCACCGACTCGCGCGTCTGCGTCCAGCGATGCTCGAAGTCGCCGCCCATGATCTCCGTCTCTTCCTTCAGCCAGCCGGCGCCGATGCCGAACAGGAAGCGGCCGCCGCTGAACAGATCGAGCGTGGACACCTCCTTGGCCAGCAGCAGCGGGTGGCGCTCGGGAACGAGAACGATGCCCGTGCCGAGCTTGATGCGACGGGTCATGCCCGACGCGCGCGCGAGCGCTACGAACGGATCGACGAAGTGCGCGTAGGTCTCGGGGATCACGCCGTCGGTGGCGCCGGGAAAGCGACTCGTGGTCTGCACGGGCATGAACGGGTGCTCGGCGCACCAGAAGGAATCGAAGCCGAGCTCCTCGGCCTTCTTCGCCATGAGCCCGGGATCGACGAGATAGGCGGGCAGCGGAATCGACACGCCGACGTTCATCTCAGTCTCCCCACACCTCGCGCGCCACCTCGACGACGCGCTCGAGCTTGCGCCACTGCTCGTCCTCCGTGAGCGTGTTGCCGTGATGGGTGCTGGCAAACCCGCACTGCGGCGACAGCGCGAGGCGCTCCAGCGGCACGTACTTCGTCGCCTCATCGATCCGGCGCCGCAGCGTGTCCTTCGACTCGAGCGCGCCCGATTTCGTCGTCACCAGACCGAGCACGACCGTCTTGTCGCGGGGCAGCAGGCGCAACGGCTCGAAGCCGCCGGCGCGTTCGCTGTCCCACTCCATGAAGTACGCGTCGACGCGCGTCGAGAACATCGCCTCGACCACCGGGTCGGCGTAGCCGCCGGCCGCGAACCACGTGCTGCGGAAGTTGCCGCGGCACGTGTGCATGGTCACCGTCATGCCCGCCGGCCGCTCGGCCAGCGCGTCGTCGATGAGGCGCGCGTAGATGCGCGGCAGCTGCGCCGGGTCGTCGCCGTTGGCGACGAAGTTGTCGCGCACTTTGGGGTCGCAGAGGTACGCCCAGCTCACGTCGTCGAGTTGCAGATACGTGCAGCCGGCGGCGGCGAGGTGGCCGATGGCCGTGCGGTATGCGGCGGCCGCATCGCGCCAGAGCTCGGCGAGATCGGGATACGCGCGCGACGACACGGCGTTGCGGCCGCCGCGCATGTGCAGCATCGCGGGCGACGGGATCGTCAGCTTCGGCGTCGCGGTCGTGACCGACTTCAAGAACGTGAAGTGGTCCACCATGATCGGCTTCGAGCACCGCACCTTGGCGGTGATGGTCGCCATCGGCGGCACGTCGTCGGCCTGAAACACCATCCCGACCGGCGCCGTCGTTCCGACGCCGTCGAGCTGCGCCATGAAGTCCAGATGCCAGAAGTCGCGACGGTATTCGCCGTCGGTCACCGCGCGCAGACCGAGCGCTTCCTGCCGAGCCACCGCGGCGCGAATCGAGCGGTCTTCCACCGCTTTGAGCTGCGCGGCGGTCAGCCCCCCGGTCCTCGCCTTCGCGCGCGCCTCGCGCAGCTCGGGCGGGCGGAGCAGGCTGCCGACCTGATCGGCGTGGAACGGAGGCTTCGTGCCCATGGCGTCCCTCTCAGTCGAAGATCACGCCGCCGTCGACGTTGAACGACTGGCCGGTGATGTTGCGCGCGCCCGGCGACGCCAGAAACGCCACCAGCGCGGCGACGTCCTCGGGATCGTTCGGACGCCCGAGGGGGATGGCGGCGTCGCGCCGCCGCTTCATCTCGTCGATCGAGAGGCCCTCGGCCCGCGCGCGTGTCGCCACGTTGTCCTCGGACAGCGCGGTGACCGTCGTGCCGGGGCACACCGCGTTGACGTTGATGTTGTGCGGCGCGAGCTGCTGCGCGGCCGTGCGGGTGAGCGAGATCACGCCGCCCTTGCTGGCCGCATAAATCGCGTTCGAGGTGCCGGCGTAGCCCTTGCCAGCGATGGACGCGATGTTGATGATGACGCCGCTCCGCCGCGGAATCATCTCGCGCGCCACGCGCTGCAGGCAGAAGAAGACGCCCTTGGCGTTGACGCGCATGATGCGCTCCCAGTCGTCCTCGGTGAGATCCATGATGTGCGCGCGCCGCGTGACGCCCGCGTTGTTGACGAGCACGTCGACGCGCTCGAAGGTGGCCGTCACGCGGCGCACCATCGCGTCGATGGCCGCCACGTCGCCGACGTCGGTTTCCACCGCGAGGCCGCGACGGCCGAGCCCGGCCACCGCATCGGCCGTGGCCTTCGCGAGGCCGGCGTCGATGTCGACGGCCGCCACGTGAGCGCCGGCGCGCGCGAGCGCCAGCGCGGTGGCCTTCCCGATCCCGGTGCCTGCTCCGGTGACGATCGCGACGCGGTCGGTGAGAGACATGCTGGCCTCCTGGCGTGCTGAGGGCCAGAGAATACCGTATTCTCCTCGGCCGAGGCGCCCGGTCGCCCGAGGAGACTGCCAATGAGCAATCGTGCCGTCGTCGTCGATCCCGCCGCGCCGGGTCGGCTCGTGATCGCTCCCGTGCCCGATCCCACACCTGATCGCGCCGACGTCGTCATTCGCGTGCGCGCGATCTCGCTCAACCGCGGCGAGGTGCGCCGCTCGGGGATGGCGGCGGCGGGGTGGCGCCCGGGCTGGGATCTCGCGGGTGAGGTCGAGCGCGCGGCCGCGGATGGCTCGGGACCGCGCGTGGGCGCGCGCGTCGTCGGCATGCTGCGGGAAGGCGCGTGGGCGGAGCGCGTCGCGGTGCCGACGCACGCGCTCGCCGAGCTGCCCGACAAGGTCACGTTCTCGCAGGCGGCGACGCTGCCTGTCGCCGGGCTCACGGCGCTCTATGCGCTCGAGAAGGGCGGGCTCCTGATCGGCCGGCGCGTGCTCGTCACCGGCGCGACGGGCGGCGTCGGCGACTTCGCCGTTCAGCTTGCGCGGCGGGCCGGCGCTCACGTGACGGCCAGCGCGCGGCGCGCCGATCAAGAGGCGGCGCTGCGCGCGCTCGGCGCTCACGACGTCACGGTGGGCGACGAGCTTCCTGCCTCGCCGAAGTACGATCTCATTCTCGATTCGGTCGGCGGCCGCACGCTCGGCACGGCGCTGGCGGCGCTCGAGCGCGGCGGCACCTGCGTCAACTTCGGCGTGTCGGCCACGAGCGATGTCACGTTCGATGTGCGCAACTTCTTCGTCGCCGGCCGCACGACGCTCTACGGGTTCTACCTGTTCGCCGAGCTCGGCGATCAGCCGGCCGGTGTCGGATTGCGCCGGCTCGCGGGTCTCGTCGCCGCCGGCGAGCTCACGCCTCACGTGAGCGTCGAGCGGCCGTGGAAAGACATCGCGCAGACCGCGCAGGATCTGATGGCCCGGCGGTATCCGGGCAAGGCCGTGCTCGCGCTCGACTGAAGCCTAGCGCCCCGCCTTGAGCTTCAGATCTTCGTACGGCGCGGAGTAGGAGAAGCCTTTGATCACATCCACGCACGCTTCCTCCACGCGCGCGCCGACGCCCCAGAGAAATGCCAGCTCGTAGATCGGCACGTGCATCACGCGGTCGTGCATGATCTGCTGGATCTGGTGGAGCAGCGCCTCGCGCTTCTTGCGATCGAGCTCGCGCGCCTGCCGCTGGAAGAGATCCTCGATCTCCGGGACGACGCCCGAGGAGTAGATCCCGTTCTTCGTGACGTACACCTCGATGCGCGTGGCCGCGTTGCCGGCCGGCGCGCCGAGACCCATGATGACCCCGTGCAGCTTCTTCTCACGCCACGCGGTCAGGAACGTCGCGCGCTCCATCGTGCGCAGGCGCGTGCGGATGCCGACGGCCTGCAGATAGTTGACGAGGCCCTCGGCGAGCGAGAAGAACGGCGGAAACGGCGTGAGGTCACCCGCGTCGAATCCGTTCGCATAGCCGGCCTCGGCGAGGAGCTTCTTGGCTTGCCCGGGGTCGTAGGGCGGCGGGTCGTAGGCGCGCGAGAAGTCGAGCACGCGCGGAATCAGCGCGCCGGTCGGACGCGACATGCCGAGCGTCTCGGCCTGGTTGAGCGCCTCGCGGTCGATCGCATAGCTCGCCGCGAGCCGTACGCGCCGATCGTGCCACGGCGATTTCGGATCCCACTGCTCGGGCATGTCGAGATACGGGACGCCGGGCGGTCGCGCCGCCACCAGGCGAAGCCCCGGCGAGCGCTTGATCTCCTGCGCCGTCGGTCCGGATAGGAGATACACGATGTCCACGTCGCCCGCCTTCAGCGCGGCGGCGCGCGTGGTCTCGTCGGCCATGCTGCGGAACACGAGCCGCTTGACGCTCGGCGTTTTGCGCCAGTAGCCCTCGTACGCCTCCATCACCAGCGACAGGCCGGGCTGAAAGCTCACCACGCGGTACGGCCCGGCGCCGATCGGCGCCTTCAGGAATCCGTCGTCGCCGACCTTCTCGACGTACTTCTTGGGCACGACCCACGCGGCCCCGGTGGCGGAGGTGCCGTAGAAGGTCATGAAGTCGGGCCACGGCTCCCTCAAATGGAACCGTACGCGAGCGGGATCGACGATCTGCACCTCACGCACACGCTCCTTGAGCAGCTTGGCCGCGGCGCCGCGGTAGCGATCGAACGAGAACTTGACGTCGTCCGCCGTCACCGGATCGCCGTTGTGGAACTTGACGCCCTTGCGCAGCACGAACTCGTAGGTCAGCCCGTCCTTCGACGCCGACCACGACTCCGCCAGGCTCGGCGTGTTATCGCCGGCCGGCATCGGCTTCACCACGGCATCGTGGATCGCGTAGAGGACCATGAACGGGTTGATGAACGCCTCGGTGTCGCTGGGGTCGAGCCACTTGGCGGCCAGCGTCACGTGCAGGCCCCACGTGAGCGTGCCTTCGGGGGCGCCGACGGCGGGCCCGGCGAGCGCGGTCAACAGCAGTGCGGCGAGGAGCGTGGCTTTCATGGGACCTCCAGTCCGCGTATCGTAGCCGACGCCGAGGAGGCACCATCATGCTGAGATTCGCGACCGCGCTCGTGCTCGTGGCCGTCCTGGTCACCGCCGTCAACGCTCAGCCGCGCCCGGCGGTATCGGAGAAGCCGGAGGGCGAGATGCGCTGGGCGCTCTACGTCACGCTCGCGCCCTCGTGGTTCGATCCGGGCGAGGTGACGGGCGGCTTCCTCACGCCGTTCTGGGTGCTCTATGCGATGCACGACGCACTGGTGAAGCCGATGCCGGGCAACCTCATGACGCCGAGCCTGGCCGAGTCGTGGTCCGCGTCGAAGGACGGGCTCACGTATGACTTCAAGCTGCGCGAGGGGTTGAAGTTCCACAACGGCGACCCCTTCACCGCCGAGGACGTGAAGTTCAGCTGGGAGCGCTCCAAGGTCGGTCGTGTCCTCAAAGATCGCGTGCGTGACGTCGAGATCGTCGGGCCGGCGCGTATACGCTTTCATCTGCACGAGCCGTTCCCCGACTTCATGACCTTTTACGGCACGGTCGCCACCGGCGCGGGCTGGATCGTGCCGAAGAAGTACGTCGAAAAAGTCGGCGACGACGGTTTCAAGAAAGCGCCGGTCGGGCTCGGGCCGTACAAGTTCGTCAGCTACACGCCCGGCGTCGAGCTGGTGATGGAGGCGTTCGAGGGCCATTGGCGCAAGGTGCCCGCGGTGAAGCGGCTGGTGTTCAAGGTGGTCCCCGATCCCACCACCCGCGCGGCGATGCTCAAGGCCGGCGAGGTCGACGTGGCCTACATGCTGGACGCCCCGGCGGCGCTCGAGCTCAAGCGCGATCCGAACATCCGCCTCGGCTTCTCGGGGGCCATTGGCGTGCACTATCTCGATTTCTTCGATCAGTGGAATCCGAAGTCGCCGTGGCACGACCGACGCGTGCGGCTGGCCGCGAACCACGCCGTCGACCGCAAGGCGCTGAGCGAGGCGGAGACGCTGGGCGCCTCGCGGCCCACCGGCAGCATGGCGCCGCGCAAGTTCGACTTCACGCTGGCGCTGCCGCCGTACGCGTACGATCCCGCGCTTGCGAAGAAGCTGCTCGCCGAGGCCGGATATCCCAACGGCTTCGACGGCGGCGACTTCTATCCCTATCCGCCCTACTGGTCGGCGGGCGAGACGATCGTCAACTACTTCGGCGCCGTGGGCATCCGAATGAAGGTGCGCACCATGGAGCGCGCGGCGTTCCAGACGGCGTCGGCGGGCAAGAAGCTGTCGGGCGTGTGTATGTGCACGCTCGCCAACTTCGGCAACGCCGCGACGCGCATCGTGGACGTGGTGAGGAGCGAGGGGACCTATGCGCGCGGCGCCGACGCCGACGTGGAGGGGCTGTTCAAGCAGCAGGCGCGCGAGACCGACCGCCGCAAGCGCGAGGCTCTGCTGCACCAGATCCAGCAGCTTCTGTACGACCGCGCGCGCTTCGGCCCGCTCTACGAGTTCGTCTGGCCGAGCGGGCTCGGCCCGCGCGTGGCCGAGCCCGGCCTGATGCTGATCGATCCCTATCCGTGGTCCGCGCCGCTGGAGGACGTTCGGCTCAAAGCCAAGTAAGGCGGCTATGCCCCAAAGAGCACGCGCGTGCCGGTCGAGGGCATGACGAGCTTCTGCGGCATCGCGCGATGCACGGCGATGATCGTGTTCAGTCCCGTGCAGTGCGACGGGATGACGTAATCGGGATTGATGGCTTTGAAGCCGTCCACCGTTTTCGCCACGACCTCATCCGGCGCCGGCGCGAGGTGGAAGCCGCCCACGATCGCATGCACCCGGTCGACGCCCGCCGCTTTCTGCGCCTGACGAACGGAGTTGATGACACCGGCGTGGCCGCACGACGTGATGACTACGAGTCCGCGATCCTTCACGTGGTAGACGGTCGCGTGCTCACCCTGGAAGGTGTCACTGACCAGCTCACCAGGCTTGGTTTCTACCTTGGTGGCACCGAAGTGTACCGCCGAGCAGGCCGAGTCCATTGCGCCGGCGACGAGCCGCGCGGCCGCCGGAGGCCGTTCGAAATCCGTGAGCCGAGGAATCTGCCCCGTCGTGAACGCGTGCCCGGCCACCGGCGTCGCTTGCTTCGCGAGCACGACCTTGAGGCCGCGCGCTTCGAGGGCACTCTGATCGAGGCGCCCGTAGTCGAACGTCCCGCCGGTCGGCAGCGTGAGCATTCGGTGGCAGAACGTGTCCTCGCCACCCGCGTAGAGCGTGACGCCGGGCTTGGCCTTGCCCTGGTAGACGCGCGCCCAGTCCGGCAACGCGCCGTAGTGATCGGCGTGGCCGTGGCTGACGACGAGCGCGTCCGCGCGCGACGGATCGAGCTTGAGCACGGAGTAGTTGTGAAAGAACGTCTGCGGCGTGAGCGAGAAGTCGAGCAGGATCTCGCGCCGCTCGCTCCCACGCGTCGACTCGAGATGGTACGCGAGCCCGTGCTCGGCGCCCGGTGACGGAACGCCGATACTGCCGCGCGTGCGCTCGACCGTGATCGTGTCGAGCTTTCCGTCCTTCGCGAACACGTCGTAGATGTTGTCGACCACGTTGGTCATCACGAGGCGGTCGACCACGGGCGCGGACGAGCTCTGCGCAAAGGCCGGACGGCCGCCGCGCCGGATCGTTCGGCCGAACGCGAACACACCGCCCGTCACAGCTCCGAGTGCGAGAAATTGGCGTCGATTCATGGCCGCTCCCTCCGGTGTGAGGCTAATAGTAGACCGATCGACCGGCGCCGCCCGTGGCGACGATCAGCTCGCCGCTCACCGCCCACGCCTTGTCCGAGGCGAGAAACGCCGTGACATAGGCGATCTCGCTCGCGTCGACCATGCGGCAGATCGCGTTGCCGCGCGGTGAATCCGGCGCGAAATCGGCCTTCTCCGCCTCGTCCGGTGTGACGCCCAGCTCCTTGGCCCGCGCGGCCAGCAAGTGCTCCGTCCGCTCGGTGCGCGTGGTGCCCGGATGAACGCAGTTGACCGTGATTCCGAACCGGCCGAGCTGGACGGCGAGCGTCTTGGTGAGGTGCACCAACGACGTGTTGCGCGCGCCGCCGCTCAGGTTCCCCGCGTTGCGCGCGTTGGTCCCGCTGATGTTGATGATGCGGCCCCACCGCTCTCGCTTCATGTGCGGGATCACCGCGCGCGCGCAGCGCAGGGCGCCGACGTACTTGACGTTGAAGTCGTGCAGCAGGTCTTCGTCCACGACCGACTCGATCGGCCCGGTGGCCGTGGGCGACCCGCCGGGCGGCGAGCCGCTGTTGACGAGGATGTGCACGCCCCCGAGCTGCGCCGCCGCCTGCTCCACCATGGCCTCGACCTGCTGACGGCTCGTCACGTCGGCGACGATCGCGATGACTCGACGTGGCGTCTGGGCGGCGAGCTCGGTCGCGGCGGCCTCCAGCGCGCCCTTCGACCGCGCCGCGATGGCGACGTTGGCGCCTTCGCGCGCCAGCTCGCGCGCGATCGCCTTGCCGATGCCGAGGCTGCCGCCCGTCACGATCGCGTTCTTCCCCGCCAGTCCCAGATCCATCGCGTGCCTCCCGGCCGCCGAGGCGGCGCCGCGTATTCTACCGGCGCGCGGGGTCGAACGGGCGGAGGTCGATGCTGCTCGTGGCGCCGGTCGTGATCAACTCGGCGAGCCCCAGGCCCGTGGCCGGCGCATTCAGCATGCCCCACGGCCCGTGCCCGGTCGCGACATAGACGCCGGCGACGCGGGGTACGCGGCCGATCAGCGGCAACCCGTCGCCGGTAACGGGTCGATAGCACGCCTGGCGCCGGGTCACCCGCGCCGCCGCGAGCGTGGTGGCCACGCGGCCCGCGGCGCGCGCGAGCACGTCGCACGCGACATCGTCGACCTTCACGCCTTCCGCCGACTCGGGCAGCGGCTGCGCGTCGGCCATTCCGCACACGTAGACGTTGCCATCGGGCCGCGGAATGATCTCGGGCTCGAACGCGCGGCCGTCGGCGGCGCGATAGTCGACGAACAGCGCGTGCGGCGGCACGTCCGGGGCCGCGAGCGTCACGCTGTATCCCTTCAGCCCGTACACGGCGGGCAGGCCCAGACCGCGCGCGATGCGGCTCGTCCACGGTCCGAGCGTCAGTACGACGGCATCGGCCTCCAGCGTCGCGCCGTCCACCGTCACGCCACGCGCCGTGCCGTCGTTGTGCACGACGCCCTGAACGACGCCCATCCGAAGCGTCGCGCCGCGGGCGCGCGCGGCGTCGAGCAACGCGGTCGTGAATTTCTCGGGATGAATCTGCGCGGTGCTCTCGGGTGAGCCGAGCGCGGCGGTGACGATACCCGCTCCATCCACCCACGACGGCGCCGGTGCGCGGTGGCCGCCGGCCAGGGCGCCGCGCTCGCGCGCCGCCATCGCAAAGGTGTCCATCCGGCGATAGCCGTAGTCGGCGGCCAGCTCGTCCGCGAGGCGGGCATGCAGGGCGAACGAGGCGCGGGCCAGCGGGCCGAGCGGCGAGCCGTCGCACCAGTCGAGCGCAATGAAGCCGCCCGACTTGCCCGACGCCGCGCACGCCACGCCGGTGCGCTCGACCACGGCGACGCGGACGCCGCGCAGCGAGAGAAAGTACGCGACCGCCGCGCCGATGACGCCCGCGCCGCAGACGACGACGTGCCGCGGCGGGCTCACCGCGGCCGTCAGAGCTCGATACCGTGCTGCTTGAGGCGTGCTTTGATCCGCTGCTCGAGCACCGGGCTCAGCCGTTGCGCCCACTGCTGACCAAGCGCCATGCTCTCCTGCGCCATCTGCGGCATCACGGAGATCGTCTTCTAACCCGCCGGCGTGGCGTAGAACGCCAGCATGGCCTTGATGTCGTCGTGGGAAAAGTAGCGGTGATACAGCGGGATCACCTGATCCATGAGGCCGCCTTGCGCGACCATTCTCTCGTCGATCGTCTTCTGGACCTCTTCCCCCACCACGCTGACCAGCTCCGCGGGAATGTCGGGCCGAAGTTGACGCAGCGTTCGCTCGATCTGTTGCGTCACCGTCGACGCGAACATTCGGCCGATCTTGAGCGCGTCCGTCACGTGCAGGAGCCGCTCGATGTCTGCGCGCTTGGCGTCGGTGAGCGCCTCCTCGGCCCATGACACCGAGGACGCGGCGAGGAGCGCAAGCGCGACGACCACAGCCCGCATGCGATCCATCAGAGACCTCCGCGCCGCGTGCTTGCCGCTCCGACCTACAGCTGCCAGTCCTGGTCCCACGTCGCGTCGGCGCCGATGCCCTCGCGCGCCACCGACACGTCGAGCAGGTACGGGCGGTTGTCCTGCGTGACGCGCTCGAGCCCGCGGCGGAGCGCGGTCTCCAGCTCCTTGACCTTCGTGACCTGCTCGCCCTCGACGCCCTGCGCACGCGCGAGACCGACGTAATCGACCATCGGCGAGCCGAGCGTGAGCCCCGGATACTTGCCCTCCCGCACCATCTTGCTGTCGGGCATCTGGTTGGCCCAGTTGTGACGCACGATCTGGTAGCTCTCGTTGTTGGACACGACGATCAGCATGGCCGTGCGATAGCGCGCCATCGTCCAGAAGCCGATCGCGCTGTAGCCGAGCGCGCCGTCGCCGAGGTGGCAGACGACTGGCCGCTCCCGGCCGACGGCGATCTTGGCGCCGATCGCGGCGCCGACACCGAAGCCCAGCGAGCCGCCGCCGCTGCGCGTCCACGTCATGCCGCCGTGGCCGAAGTTCATCAGCGCCGTTCGTGCCGTGGAGCTCTCCTGCACCACCACGGTCTCGCGCGGCAACACCTCGGCGAGATGCGCCTCGAGCACGGCGGGATGGATCACGGCGTCGCCCTCGTGCTCGCGCGCCAGCTTCTCCTCGCGCTCGATCAGCGTTTTCGCATACGCGGCGACCTTCTCGCGACGCCGCGCCCACGCCGCAGCACCGCTCACGCGCGGCAGCGCCTCGATCAGCGCGGCGAGCGTGCTCTTCACGTCGCATTGGGCGGCGATGTCCAGCGGATAGTGCCGGCCCATGAGCACCGGGTTCGGTCCGATCTGGATCACCGACCGCTCGGCGACCGCACCATGTACGCCCTGGCAGCCGACCATGAACACCAGATCCGGCTCGAGCCCGGTCATCTTCTTGAAGTCGGCCGAGACGGGATACATGCCGCAGTAGAGCGGGTGCCGGTTCGGGAAGTTGACGAACACCTGGCGCGACGGAAACACCGGTGCATGCAGCAGCTCGGCCAGGCGCACGGCCTCGGCCTGCGCTGAGCCGCGCCAGACGTCGTCGCCGAACATCAGCACGGGGCACGCGGCGACGCCCAGCCGCCGCGCGATCGCGTCGATCGTCTCGCGCCGCGCCGCACCCGGCGGCTCGATGCGATAGCCCGCGCCGTCGCCGATCTGGGCTTCGAGCCCCTCGCGATTGAGGAGCGCCGCGCTGATCGACAGGTACACGGGCCCGGTGGGCGGCGTCGTTGCCTCGCGCAGCGCGCGGGCGGTGGCGATGGGAATCGCCTTCGGCTCGGCCACCACGGTGTACGACGCGCGCGCGTCCTTAGTGATGCCGCGCATGGTCTCGGCCTGGCTCAGCCCCGGATGCGGCGCGAGGCCGCGGAAGTCCTGCAGCTCCGACGCCCAGTCGCCCGCGATGACGAGCAGCGCCGAGCCCGCGTGCTGGGCATTGAAGAGCTGGCCCGCGAGCTGCCACGAGCCACCCATGACGTGCGCGATGACGACGCCGACCTTGCCGCTGATGCGGTGGTAGCCGTCGGCCATCGCGGCCACGAGGCCTTCGTGCTTGCCGACGACCAGGCGCTGTTCCTCCGCTTCAGCCAGCGCGGCGAAGATGCCGGTCTCTGCGGAGCCCGGATTCGTGAAGAGGTACTCCACGCCGGCGTCCTTGAGCGTCTGCAGCAGCAGCATCCCGCCCGTGCCCGTGATCGTCTTGCGCATGGCCTTCACCTCGCGCGGGTAGTATAAGGGCCCATGTCCATCCGGGTGAGTCCGCTGACGCCGGTGTTCGCCGCGCGTGTCGAGGGCGTCGACATCACGCGCCCCATCGACGAGGCGGCATGGCAGGCGATTCGTGCGGCGTTCGAGGAGCATTCGGTGCTCGTGTTTCACGACGCGCCGCTCGACGACGCGGCGCAGATCGCGTTCAGCCAGCGGTTCGGCGCGCTCGAGATCACGAAGAGCATCAACCCCGCGGCGGGCACGCCGTTCGCGCGCCAGTCGAACCTCGACATCAAGACGGGCGAGGTGATTCCGCCGGACGACCGGCGGATGGTCTATCAGCTCGCGAACATGCTGTGGCACAGCGACTCGTCGTTCAAGCCGGTGCCCTCGCTCTGCTCCCTGCTCTCGGCCCGCGTCGTCCCGCCGGAGGGCGGGGCCACGGAGTTCGCCAGCACGCGCGCCGCGTATCCGTCGCTGCCCGAGGCGCTCAAGCGCCGCGTCGAGGGCGTCTTCGCGATTCACGATTTCGGCTGGTCGCGCGATCAGGTTCGCGCCGGCTTCTTCACCGCCGAAGAGCGCGCGGTCTATCCGCCCGTGCGCCACCCGCTCGTGCGCGCCAATCCCGTGAACGGCCGGCGGGCGCTCTTCCTCGGCGCGCACGCCTCCTACATCGAAGGGCTACCGCTCGATCAAGGCCGCGCGCTGCTCCGCGAGATCCTGGAGCACGTCACGCGGCCGGAGTTCCGCTATCGCCACGAGTGGCGCGCGCACGACCTCGTGATCTGGGACAACCGCTGCGTGCTGCACCGCGCGACGCCGTACGACAGCGTGCGCCATCAGCGGCTGTTGCAGCGCACGACCGTGTCCGGCGATCCCGCGGAGCCCGCGGCCATTCGCTGAGCCACGTTGCTGCAACCGGCGCTCAAGACGCCCGGTAGACGGCCTCGCCGGCCACCAGTGTCAGGACGGGGCGGATCTCCGGAATCCTCGCGGCGTCGCACGTCATGACGTCCTCGGAGAGGACGACGACGTCGGCCTGCTTGCCGACCTCCAGCGAGCCGAGCTCACGCTCCTGCCGCGAGGCGAAGGCGTTCCACGTCGTGAACGAGCGCACCGCTTCCTCGCGTGTCATGCGCTGCTCGGGCTGCCAGCCATGGCCGCCGTCATGTGTGCGCGGGCGACGCGTGACCGCGGCATGGATGCCATGGAACGGATTCGGGCTCTCCACCGGAAAGTCCGAGCCGCCGGCGATGATGACGCCGGTGGCGAGCAGCGAGCGCCAGGCGTACGCGCCGCGCAGCCGCTCGGGGCCGAGCCGTTCGGCCGCCCACGCCATGTCCGACGTGCAGTGGGTGGCCTGCATGCTCGGCAGCACCCCGAGGCTCGCAAAGCGCGGCACGTCGCGCTCGGTGAGGATCTGCGCGTGCTCGACGCGCAGCCGATGATCCGTCCGCGGCGTGCGGACGAGCGCACGCTCGAACGCGTCGAGCACGAGCGTGTTGGCGCGATCGCCGATCGCGTGCACGCACACCTGGAAGCCCCGATCGAGCGCCTCGAGCGTCAGCCGCTCGACTTCGGCGCCGTCCATGAGCACGAGGCCGGTGTTGCCCGGATCGTCGCAGTAGGGCTCGTGCAGCGCCGCGCCGCGCGAGCCCAGCGCGCCGTCGGCCATGAGCTTGAGCGCGCCGACGGCGAGACGGCCATCACCCAGCCGCTCGGGTCCGTGCTCGCGGTAGTGCTCCCACGTCGACCTCGAGCGACCGGCGACGGCGACGTAGTTCCGGAACGGGAACTGCCCGCGCTCGAGCAGGCGGCGATAGGAGGCCAGCGCGTACAGCTCGGCGCCCATCTCGTGGATACCCGTGAGCCCGGCGGCCAGGCAGTCCGCGACGCACTCGTGCACGGCGCGGTCGAACTGCTCGTCGGTCGGCCGCGGCTCCACCGCGTGGAGCAGCCGCTGCGCCGTGTCCACCAGCAGCCCCGTCGGCTCGCCGCGCGCATCGCGCGCGATCAGGCCGCCGTCGGGATCCGGCGTGGTGCGCCCGATGCCGGCGGCCCGCAGCGCGGCGGAGTTCGCCCACGTCGCATGCCCATCGATGCGCACGAGCGCGACCGGATGGTCCGGCGTAACCCGGTCGAGGGTGGCCCGGGAGGGAAAGCGCGCGCCCGGCCACAGATTCTGGTCCCAGTTGCGACCGGTGACCCACTCGCCGCGGGGCAGCCGCGCTGCGCGATCGCCGGCGCGCCCGGCGGCGGCCTCCTCGGATTCGACGCCGCGCAGATCCAGCGAAAGACGCGCGCGCGCGAGATGCATGAGATGGCCGTGCGCGTCCACGAGTCCCGGTACCGCGGCGCGCCCGCCGAGGTCGACGATCTCTTCGCCGGGTGCGGCATTGACCTCGGCGCGCCGGCCGACGAACGCCACCCGGCCGTCGCGAACGACCATCGTGTCGACCATCGTCCCCCGCGCGTCGAGCGTGTAGATCCGGCCGTTCGTCAGCAGCACCGGCCGGTCTAGCTCGCCCGTCTCACGCGGAAGGCGAGGCTGATGCGCGGCCCGACGGGCTCGCTCGTCTTCGGGACGGCGTGCGTGTAGTGCCGCTGGGTCTCGTAGCCCATCACGAGCACGCTGCCGGCCGCGAGGTCGACATGGAGCACGCGCCGGGGCTCGGTCTTCGCGCGGATCGTCATGCGCCGCGTGGCGCCCAGCGAGAGCAGCACGATCGGGCTGCCGCGCGCGATGTCGTCGAGATCGTCGTTGTGCGGGGCCACGCTGTCCCGGCCGTCGCGGTAGAAATTGAGCCCCACGCTGTTGAAGGCCACGCCGGTGGCGGCGATCACGCGCTGCGCAGCGGCGCGAATCACCGCGGGCACTCGCGCGGCGTCCGACGTCAGGCGGAAATGGCCGACGAGCCGCGGCACGTCGACTTCGCGTTCGTACATCCAGCGCCGCTGCGCCTCCCACGCCACGGCATCGCGCACCTCGTCGAACCAGGCGCCGGCGACGTCGCCCGGCACAAAGTCCGGCGTGTACACGATGCGGCCGCGCGCGTCCTCCACGAGGATGCGGTCACGGGCCTGGGCGAAGAGCGAGAGCTGAGACATCGTCGCCTCAGGCACGGCCCCATAGCTCGCGCGTGGCCAGGCGCGCGCCTTCGGCCAACGCGGCGAACTTCAGCCACGCCACGCTCGGATGCGTGTCGTTGAATCGAATGCCCGAGGCGGCGAAGCCACAGTCGGCGCCGGCAATCACGTTGTCACGCCCGACGATCCGGGCGAAGCGGACGATGCGCTCGGCGATCAGCTCGGGGTGCTCCACCAGGTTGGTCGTGTGACTGATGACGCCGGGGATCAGCACCATTCCCGCGGGCGGCTTGAATTGCTCGAACACGTGGTACTCGTGCTCGTGCCGCGGGTTGGCGGCCTCGAACGAGAACGCGCCGGCCTTGATCCTAAAGAGGACGTCGACGATGTCCTTCAGCGCCATGTCGTGCACGCGTGGGCCCACGTCGATGCTGTAGCACGTGTGAAAGCGCACCCGCTCGGGCGGGATGCCGCGCAGCGCGTGGTTGATGGCCTCGACGCGCCGGGCGGCCCACGCGCGACAGTCCGCCACGCTGAGGCCGGGATTCATCATGTAGTACGTCACCAGACGGGGATCATCGACCTGCAGCACGAAGCCCGCGTCGACGATCGCCCGGTACTCCTGGTGAAGCGCGTCGGCCAGGGCCTGCTCGTATTCCTCGTCGCTCCGGTAGAAGCGATTCGGGAGCGTCGCGAAGACGTAGGACGGCGCGATGGCCGGCATGAACACTTCTTCGTGCGGCCGTCCCTTCACCGCCGCGCGAAGATTGTCGATGTCGAGCTGCACCGCCGCGTGGCCTCGGTAGCTGACGGGCCCCGTGCAGACGTCGATCCCGAACTTCCGCGTGTTGCCGCGCCCGCCCAGCCCCTCGGCGATGCGCTCGGACCACGCGTAGTACTCGGGGAAGTCGACGTACTCGCGGCTGCGCGCGCGCGTGCTGCCGTCGTCCCCCGACGGTGCCGGCTCGCGCTCGAAGCCGGTGAAGCGCTCCACGACGTAGCCGAAGAAGCTCGCTTTGCCCTGCTCGCCATCGGTGATGACGTCGACACCCGCCTCGCTCTGGCGGCGCACGACGTCGGCGACCGCCTCCCGCACCAGCTCGCTATAGGCCTCGCGATCGTACGGCTGTCCGCGGTCCTTCGCGGCCAAGATCGGAACCAGGGCCTCGGGGCGCGCGAGGCTGCCGACGTGGGTCGTGAGAATTCGCTGCGTGCTCCGTTTCATCGCTCGAGGTTTTCCTCGGCGATGGGCTTGCGCGCGGTCATGTTGAAGCGGCCGTCGTAGATCGGGCGGCCTCCGGTCGTCGGTCCCTGATACTGCACGAAGAGCATGAGCCCGCCGGTCGACGTCGAGAGCGGCGCTTCCCAGTGGGGGTCGGGATAGAACAGCATCGTGCCCGGACCGTACGTGCCCTCGCCGATCTGGAACTCTCCCTCGAGGATGTACCAGACCTGCGCGAAGTCGTGCTTGTGCAGCGGATGGTGCGAGCCGGGCTCGTAGCGCACGAGGCCGGCATTGGGCTCGGTCGCGCGGTCCGGCCGCGGATGGAACAGCATCTTGCTCCACTGGCCCGGCCAGCGCAGCGTTTCCCACGGCCGGTCGTCGACGTGGACGGCTTCCATCGGCTGATGACGCGTCGTCGCGGTATCACTCATCGGCGTGCCTCCTGGCGCTACTCGCTCAGCCAGACCGTATCGAGCTGCTGGTTCAAGAAGTGGCTCGGCGTGATCGTCCACCCGCGCACCTTCGCCAGGTGGGGCACGATCCGGTGCCACTGGAAGCCCATGATGAAGTGCACTTCCTCGTCGTAAAGCCGCTTCTCGTACTGACGCAGCAGTCGCCGCCGCTCGTCGGGATCGAGCGTGCGCGATTGCCGCGAATAGAGATCGTCCATCACGGTGTCCTTGTGCTTGCCGTAATTCACCGGCGACGTCGTGAGGAACCAGTGGATGTCGAGATCCGGCTCGACGATCGTGTTGCACGGTGCGGTGACGGCCACTTCAAAATCGCCGTTCCTCAGCGCCTGGAACCAGGCGGCCGTCTCCACGGGATTGTGCTTCACGGTGATGCCGATCTGCCGCCACTGGTCGATGAGCCAGATGCCGAACGGCTCGTAGGGCTGCGGCACCGCGCGGTTCAGCAGCGTGAACGACAGGTTCTCGGCGCCGGCCTCCTTCAAGAGCCGCCGCGCCTCGGCACGCGCCGCGTTGATGTCGCGCCCGTAGCCGGCGAGCTTCTCCAGCTCGGCGGGCGGCGTCGCCCATTGGGTACCGGGCACCTGGATGCCGGCGACCTCCTTCACGAGCGCGATGCGCGAGAGCGCCTTGCTCCCTTCCCAGCGATCGAGCGCCAGGGTGAGCGCGCGGCGCACGCGGCGGTCGTCGTAGGGCTTCTTCTGCTCGTTCGGCGTCACGCCGATCGAGCAGTTCCATGGGCTTTCCTGCACCGTGATCTTGTTGCCCAGCGCATTGACCAGCGTGTCGCGGTCCGCCGGCGTGAAGCTGCGGAACTGGATCATGGCGCGCTCGCCGCGGATGGCCGCCACCTGCGCCGACGCGCTCGAGATGAAGATGGCGCGGAACCCGTCCAGGTATGGCTTGCCCTTGTCCCAGTAGTCGGGATTCTTCGTGCCGACCCAGTGCGAACCGCGCACGTACTCCACGAACTTGAACGGGCCGGTGCCCATCACGTTCTTCTTGTACCAGTTGGGATCCTTGGCCAGGATCTCGGCCTTGTAGATCCAGTTCCACGGCTGCGCCAGGTTGGTCAAAAACGACGCCTCGGGATACTTCAGGCGGAAGACGACCGTCTCGGGCGCCGGCGCCTCCACCGATTCCACCGAGCCGTACGTGGCCTGCCGGCTCGAGTGCACGGCGGCCGGCGGGAAGATGATGTGGTCGTAGGAGGCCTTCACGTCCTTGGCCGTCATCACGCTGCCGTCGTGGAACTTCACGCCGCGGCGCACCTTGAACGTGTACGTCCGCCGATCCGGCGAGATCGTCCACGACTCCGCGAGATCGCCGATCACCTTCGTGCCGGTGCGGTCCGTGGGGTCGACGCGCATCAGCGTGTTGTACTGGGGCGCGCCCGGTTGGAGCATCGCAAACGTCTCTTCCTGGTGCGCATCGAAGCTCGGCGGCTCGGCGGCGACGACGAAGATCAGCTCGCCGCCGCGCCGGGGCGTGTCTTGCGCGGCGACGGATGTGACGAGGGTCGAGACCAGCGTGAGCGTGGCCAGGATCGTTTTCATGGCCGGGATTATACTGGCGCCCCATGAAAACCATCGTGGCGCTCCCCGGCGAAGGTATCGGCATCGAAGTCGTCGAGGTCACCTGCGAGCTGCTGGCGGCGGCCTCGCTGCCGCTCAAGATCCTCACGCCGCCCCAGATCTCCGCCCCGGGCTCCCCGGTGCCCGACGAGACGAAGCGGATCTGCCGCGAGGCGGACGCGGTGCTGTTCGGCGCCGCGGGCCCCGCCACCACGCGGGTCGTCGGCTGGCTGCGCTGGGAAATGGACGCATGGGGCGGCGTGCGGCCGGCGAAGTTCTATGCCGGCATGCGCTCGCCGCTCGCCGATCCCGACGGCATCGATCTCGTGGTGATCCGCGAGAACTCGGAAGGCGTCTATCCGGGTCGCGAGGGCGATCTGGCGGATGCCCAGCGCGCGCTGCCGAACCTGCGCGACCGCTTCGGCCGCGGCCTCGACCACTACAAGGACGGACGCTTCGCGGTGAAGGTGGCGACGCGTGGCGGCGCAACGCGGATCACACGCTTCGCGTGCGAGCTCGCGCGGCGCCGCAAGGCGCGCGGCCACGCCGGCAAGGTCACGTGCGTCACGAAGTCGAACGTGCTGCCGCAGACCGACGGCCTGTTCCATCACACCGTGCAGGAGGTCGTGGGGACGTACCCCGAGCTGGGCTTCGAGCACTTCCACGTGGACGACGCCGCGCGCCGGATCATCCGCTTCCCGAAGACGCTGGACGTCGTCGTGTGTATGAACCAGTACGGCGACATTCTCTCGGACGTGGCGGGCGAAGTGGCGGGTGGCCTCGGTGTCGCGCCGTCGGCCAACTTCGGCGACGGCGGATGGGCGTATTTCGAGTCCGTGCACGGCTCGGCGCCGGACATCGCCGGCAAGGGCATCGCCAATCCGACGGGCACGCTGCTGTCGGCCGCGCTCATGCTCGAGCATCTCGGCCTCTCCGCCGAGGCAGAGCGGCTGCAGACCGCGGTCGCGCGTGTCTATCGCGACGGCCGGGCGCTGACGCCCGATCAGCGGGGCACGGCAAGCACCAAGGAGATGGCGGCGGCCGTTCTCGCCGCCTACCGCAACCAGTGAGCGCCGCGCGTGTCCTCGCGCAATCAATGAGCGCCGTGCGTGTGCTCGGCTCGCTCATCGCCCTTCTGCTGCTGAGCGGCGCGACGGCCACGGCGCAGCCGAGCGGCACGATGACGTTCGGCGTCCACGTCACGCTCACCACCCGCTGGCTCGATCCCGCCGACACGGACGCCGAGATCACGCCGTTCATGATCTTCTACGGCCTGCACGATGCGCTCGTGAAGCCGATGCCCGGCGGCCTGAACAGCCCGAGCCTTGCCGAGTCGTGGACCATGTCGCCCGACGGGCGCACGTGGGACTTCGTGCTGCGCAAGGGCACCCGCTTCCACAACGGCGATCCGGTGAGCGCGGAGGACGTGAAGTTTTCGTTCGAGCGCTACAAGGGCGTCGCCTCCGCGATTCTCAAGGAGCGCGTGCGCGAGATCCAGGTGGTGGATGTGGGCCGCGTGCGCTTCCATCTCAAAGAGCCGTGGCCCGACTTCATGACCTTCTATGGCACCAGCGCCTCCGGCGCCGCGTGGATCGTGCCGAAGAAGTACGTCGAGAAAGTCGGCGACGAAGGCTTCAAGAAGGCGCCGATCGGCGCCGGCCCGTACAAGTTCGTGTCGTTCACGCCAGGCATCGAGCTCGTGCTCGAGGCGTTCGATCAGTACTGGCGAAAGACGCCGAGCGTGAAGCGGCTGGTGCTGCGCAGCATTCCGGACGAGTCCACGCGGGCGGCCGCGCTCAAGCGGGGCGAGGTGGACGTCGTGTACTTCCTCAACGGGCCCATCGCCGAGGACGTGCGCCGCACGCCCGGTCTCACGCTCACGGCCATGCGCACCAACGGCGTGCTGTGGCTGATGTTCCCCGAGCAGTGGACGGCGGGCTCGCCGTGGGCGGACCGGCGCGTGCGGCTCGCCGCGAGCATGGCCATCGACCGCCAGGCGATCAACGAGGCCGAGTCACTCGGGTTCTCCGGACCGACGGGTAGCATCGTGCCGCGCCACCAGGAGTTCGCGCTGGCGATCGACCCGCCGCCCTACGACCCCAAGCGCGCGAAGGCACTGCTGGCCGAGGCCGGCTATCCGAACGGCTTCGACGGCGGCGATCTCACCCCGTACCCGCCCTACACGGGGATGGCCGAGGCGATCGTGAACTACCTCACCGCGGTCGGGATCAAGCTACGCATACGAACGATGGAGCGCGCGGCGATGCTCACCGCCTGGCGCGAGCGGAAGCTGCGCAACGTGTTCGTCGGCGCCACCGGCGCCGCCGGCAACGCGTCCACGCGGCTGGAGGCCTATGCCACGAGTCGCGGCACCGGCGCCTACGGCAGCGTGCCGGAGGTCGACGCGCTGTTCGCCAGGCAGCTGCAGGAAATGGATCGCCGAAAGCGCGAGGAGATGCTGCACCAGATCCAGCGCATCGTCGCCGATCACGTCGTGTTCGCGCCGATCTGGGAGAACGGGTTCATCCGCGCGTACGGCCCGCGCGTCGAGGAAGCGGGCCTGAAGCTGATCCCTTCGTTCCCCTACTCGGGTCCACTCGAGGACGTCCGGCTCAAGCCCTCCGCGCGCTGATGCCACCGGAAGGAGATTGACGATGCCGCCCACGAAGCTCGCCCACATCGTGCTGCAAACGAACCAGATTCCCGCGATGCGTGACTGGTACTGCGCCGTGCTCGGGGCGCGGGTCGTCTATGAGAATCCGAATCTCTGCTTCATCACCTACGACGACGAGCACCATCGCGTGGCGTTCGCGAACTTCGGACCGCTGGCGCCGCGCGCGCGCGACACGGAGCTCATGATCAAGCCGACGGAGCAGCCGGGCCTGCACCATACGGCGTTCACGTTCGCGACGCTCGGCGAGCTGCTCGACACGTACGTGCGGCTCAGGGAGCGTGGGATCCGGCCGTTCTTCTGCGTGAACCACGGGCCGACGACGTCGATGTACTTCCGCGATCCGGACGGCAATCGCGTCGAGCTCCAGATCGACAACTTCGCCACCGCCGAAGAGGGCGTGGCGTGGATGTATTCGCCCGCGTTCGACAAGAACCCGATCGGCGTCGAGTACGACCCGGATCAGCTCGTCGCGCGCTACAAGGCCGGCGTCCCGGTGGCCGAGCTCGTCACGCGCGGCGACTGATCCAGTCCCGATCACTCACTCGTCGCGCGGCTCCTCGCGGATGAACCGTCCGGCGCGCAGATCCTCGAGCGTCTGCTCGATCTCCGCGCGGGTGTTCATGACGAACGGGCCGTAGCGCGCGATCGGCTCGTGCAGCGGCCGCGCGGCCGCGAGGAGGAATCGTCCGCCGCTCTCCCCGGCCGATGCCTCGACGAGGTCGCCGTCGCCGAAGACGACCAGCGAGGGCGCGCGCACGTCGCGGCGCTCGGCGCCGAAGCGCAGCTGGCCCTCGTCGACGTATGCGAACACCGTGTGCCCCGGCGGCACCCGCTCGCGGAACGACGTGCCCGGTGCCAGCACGACGTCGATGAACGTGGGCGCGACGGCCAGCCCGTCCACGGGCCCGACGAGGCGGCCGTCTTCGGCGCTCCCCGCGATGACGCGCACCTGCGCGCCCTGGTCGGTGGTCGTCGCCGGCAGCCGATCCATGCGCAGCTCGCGATATTTCGGGCGGCTCATCTTGTCCCGCGCCGGCAGGTTCAGCCAGAGCTGCAGGCCGCCGATGCCCTCGGGACGCACCTGCGGCATCTCCTCGTGCATGATGCCGCTGCCCGACGTCATCCACTGGATGTCGCCGGTGCCGATCGTCCCCTTGTGCCCGAGCGAGTCGCCGTGCCGGATCTCGCCCTTGCGGACGACCGTGACGGTCTCGATGCCCCGATGGGGATGGAACGGGAACCCCGCCTCGTAGTCCGCCGGACGCACGGACTCGAAATGGTCGAGCAGGAGGAAGGGGTCGAGGTGGTCCAGGTGCCGCGTGCCGATGCTGCGGCGGAGATGGACGCCGGCCCCCTCGACCACCGGCTGCGGCGTGATGACCTGGGCGATCGGACGTGACGTCATGGTGCTGCCTCCCTGCTCGGCGGCCCCGGGGCGCCGCCGTATTAGTTCAATATCAAATCATTCGATGTACAATGGTCGCGGAGGGATTCCGGTGGGAACGCACTACCCCGGGCGGCCGGTCGAGGTCCGCGCCCTGGACGCCTACATCAAGCTGACGCGCGCCGTGAGCTCGGTCGGCGCCCGGCTCGGCCCGCGCCTGGCCGCGGCGGGGCTGACGCCCACGCAGCTCGGAGTGCTGGAGGCGCTGCTGCATCTGGGACCGCTCGGGCAGCGCGTGCTCGGCGACAAGCTCTTGATGAGCGGCGGCAACATCACCACGGTCGTGGACAATCTGGAGCGGCGCGGTCTCGTGCGGCGCGAGCGCAGCTCCGACGACCGGCGCAACGTCACGGTGCACCTCACCGCGGAGGGTCGCCGGCTCATCTCGAAGGTCTTCCCCGCCCACGTCCGCGCAATCGTCGAGGCCTTCTCCGCGCTCACGACCACCGAGCAGGAGACGCTGGGCCGGCTGGCGAAGAAGCTCGGCCTCAGCCAACCTGGTAGCGCTTGAGCGCGGCCTGATCGAAGGCGAGGCCGAGCCCCGGCTTCGCCGGCACCACGAGCTGACCGTTCTCGAGCTTCGGCGTCTCCTCCCAGAGGCGCAGCGTCCACGGCATGTACTCCACCGTGAGGCCGTTGGGGATCGCGGCGATCAGGTGCACGTGAAGCTCGGGCACGAGGTGGCTCACCACGGGCAGGTTGAACGCCTCGGCCATGCCCGCGATCTTCATCCACGGCGTGATGCCGCCCGCGCGCAGGAGATCGATCATCACGATGTCGATCGAGCGCGCCTCGAGCATGTGGCGGAACGGGACGATGCCGTAGTGGTATTCGCCGGCGGCGATCGGCGTGGTGAGGTTGTCGGCGATCCGCGCGAGCCCCGCGAAGTCGTCGTGCGCGGTCGGGTCTTCGAGCCAGAACAGATGATACGGCTCGATCCTGCGCCCGACGTCGATCGCCTGGTTCACGCTCCAGAGCTGGTTGATGTCGCACATCAGGTCGACGTCCGGGCCGATTGCCTCCCGCATCACGCGCACGCGCTCCACCGAGGCGGCCACCGTCGGCTCGCTGCCGCACTGCATCTTCATCTGGCGAAAGCCCATGTCACGCAGCCGTGGCCCGGCCTTCGCGAGATAGTCGATCGGATGCGGGCGCATCAGCGCGCCGCTCGCGTACGTCGGCACGCGATCGCGCAGGCCACCGAGCAAGGCCGCCACCGAGCGCCCGGCCGCCTTGCCCTTGAGATCCCAGCACGCGATGTCGATCGCCGACAACGCGAGCGTCAAGATGCCGCCGGGCCCCGAGCCGCCGGCCGCGCGGCGCGCCTTGGCGGCGATCGCCTCGGTCTGTGACGGGTCGTCGCCGACCATGAGGCCGGCGAGCGCGTCCACCGCGGCTTTCAGCGCGGGAGTGAGCGCGCCGCCGAAGAACGTGACGCCGACGCCCGTGAGCCCCTGATCGGTGCCGAGCTCCAGCGTGACGAACTCGCGCGTGTCGGTGGGCGCCGGCAGCCCGACCACGAGCGGGTTGTCGGCGGGCGTTCGCAGCACGCGCGTCGTGACGTGGGTGATCTTCATCGTGGCGCCTCCGCAGTATCGGTCACTCGACGACGGAATCGGCGCGCAGTCGCAGCGCCGCCGAGAGCGTCACGCCGACGATGCGCGCCGTGGTCACGTTCACCACCAGCTCGAATTGCGTTGGCTGCTCCAGCGGCAAATCCGCTGGGTTCGCTCCGCGCAGCAATCGGTCGACGTACTCGGCGGCGCGGCGAAACATCCCGGGCAGGCTCGCGCCGTAGGAGATGAGCACGCCGGCTTCCGTGAGCTCTCGAAACGGGCTGATGCCCGCAAGCCGATGCGACAAGAGGGCGCGCGCGACATCGGCGCTTTGGCGAAAGAACACCGGTGACGCGAGGCAGAGGACGGCTTCGGCGCGCCGGTTTGCCGCCTCTTGAGCCGGGCCGGTGAGGTCGTATGGCGGCTCACGGAACTCGACGTGGTGCACCTCGAGACCGATCGAGCGGGCGACCGTGTCGACTTCCGCAAGCTGATCGCGGCCGAATACGTCGGAGAATACCGTTACGCGCCGGGCGCTCGGACGAAGATCCTTCACGAGGCCGACGCGCTTGTTCGTCAGCTCGACCTGCCTGAGGAAGACACCCGTCGCGTTCGTTCCTGGCCGAGCGAGGCTCTCGACGTGCCCGCGGGCGACGGGATCGTAGTCGACGGCGACCACGACGATGGGAATCGTGCGCGTCGCGGCGAGCGCGGCTCGCAGCGCGGCCTCCGGTCCCGGCGCGACCAGGACGTCGACCTTCGCGCCGACGAGATCTCTCATGAGGCCGGGCATCCGGTCGGGATGCCCGTCGGCATTCCGGAAGTCGACGACGACATTACGGCCGGGGACGTAGCCAAGCTCTCGCAGGCGCTGCTCGAACCCGATCCAGTGCGGCGCGGAGCGCGGCGAGCCGGCGGAGACAACGCCGACGCGATAGCTGCGCACCTCGGGTTGCGCTTCGAGCAACCGTGGCACGAGGAGCGCGGCACCCGCGCCGGTCACGAAGCTACGTCGCTTCATTCTCCCGCCTCCCCGGCGTATGCTACACCGCACCATGGCGGACTACCTGCTCACCGAGACCGTCGACGGCGTCGCGATCCTGACCCTCAATCGGCCGAATCAGCTCAACGCGCTCAACCGGCAGCTGTCGGCGGAGCTGCATGCCGCCGTCACCGCGGCCGTCGCCGACCCGGCGATCGGCTGCATCGTGATCACCGGCGCCGGGCAGAAGGCGTTCTCCGCCGGCGGCGACATCCACGAGCAGCGCGAGGACGACAAGAAGCACACGCAGGCTGAGCTCGATGCGCTCGGCGCCGAGCGCGCGCGCGGCTTCTACGAGATCGGCGCGTGCGCCAAGCCCACCATCGGCATGATCAACGGTCTCGCCTACGGCGGCGCCGGCGTGCTGTCGTCGTCACTCGACATGCGCGTGGGGTGCGAGCACGCGTCCTTCCGCTTCCTGGCGGCCGCGTACGGCCGGATCAACACCACGTGGACGCTGCCGAACCAGGTCGGCTGGCCGATCGCCAAGGAGCTGCTCTTCTCCGGGCGCGAGGTCAAGGCGGACGAGGCGTACCGCATCGGTCTGCTGAATCATCTCGTGCCGTGCGCGGAGCTGCGCGACAAGACGCTGTGGCTCGCGACGATGATCGCCAAGAACCGGCGCGAGTCCGTGATGGGCGTCAAGGCGCTGCTGCTCCAGGGCCTCGGCCAGGATCTCGAGCAGCAGTGGAAGAACGAGCGCGAGTACACGACCACGGTCGCGCGGCCGGCGAAGGCGGAGGACGCGTTCCCCGACTTCATCGCTCGCCGGGGACGAAAGGACTGACGATGGCGACGATCACGGGCTCGGAGGTGCTGGCGCAGGCGCTGCGCTCCCAGGGCGCCGACACGATGTTCTACCTGATGGGCGGGCCGATGCTCGAGACGGAAGCCGCGTGCATCGCGCTCGGCATCCGCGCGATCGATCATCGCCACGAGCAGGCCGCGGCGTTCGCGGCGCACGCGTGGACGCGCGTGACGCGGCGGCCGGGCGTGTGCATGGCGGCCTCCGGTCCCGGCGCCACGAACCTCCTGACCGGCGTGGCCACCGCGTTCACCGACTGCGCACCGGTGGTGGCGATCGGCGGCGCCAGCCCGCGCGTCTATTTCGGCATGGAGGCGTTCCAGGAGATCGATCAGCTCGCGGTCTTCAAGCCCGTCACCAAATGGGCCGAGCGCGTCTACGACGCCAAGCGCATCCCCGACGTGCTCGCGACGGCGTTTCGTCAGGCGACGAGCGGCCGGCCGGGGCCCGTGTACGTCGACCTGCCGGGCGACGTGCTGGGCGAGAAAGTCGAGGACGGCGCCGTGGCGTATCCGGCGCCGTGGAAGCCGGCGCCGCGGACGCTCGGCGACACGGGCGCGGTCAAAGAGGCGATCGCGCTGCTGGCGCGCGCGCAACGGCCGATCATCGTCGCCGGCAGCGGCGTGTGGTGGTCCGACGGCGCCGCGGCCCTGCGGGCGTTCGTCGACGCCACCGGTATTCCGTTCTGGACCAAGCCGATCTCGCGCGGTCTCATTCCCGAGGACCACGCGCTGTCGTTTTTGAACGCGCGCAGCACCGCATTCGCGGAGAGCGATTGCGTGCTCGCCGTCGGCACGCGCTTCGACTGGATGATCCAGTTCGGACGCCCGCCGCGCTTCGCCGCGGAGATGAAGGTCATCCACGTCGACGTGAACCCGGCCGAGCTCGGCCACAACCGCGCCGTCGACGTGCCGATCGCCGGCGACGCTCGCGCGGTGCTCGAGCAGCTCGCCGCCGAGGCCGCGGGCAAGCTCAATCCGAAGATGTATGCCGCGTGGACCGGAAAGCTGCGGACGCTCGACGCCGAGAAGGGTGCCGACCAGGACAAGGCGATGAGCAAAGACGATCTGCCGATGCATCCGCTGCGGCTCTGCAAAGAGGTTCGCGATTTCCTGAAGCGCGACGCGATCCTGGTCGTCGACGGCCAGGAGATCCTGAACTTCGGCCGCCAGGCGATCCCGACCTACACGCCCGGTCACCGGCTCAACTCGGGCGCCTTCGGCACGATGGGTGTCGGGCTGCCCTACGGCGTGGGCGCCAAGGTCGCCAAGCCCGACACGCAGGTGCTGGTGCTGCACGGCGACGGATCGTTCGGCATCAACGCCATGGACATCGACACGGCGGTGCGCCACAACATTCCGGTCGTCACCGTCATCAGCAACAACGGCGGCTGGACCGCGGATGCGCCGTGGTCGCGGCCGCTGCCCAAGCCGGGGCGCAACCTGGGATTTACCCGCTACGACCGGCTGGCGATGGACCTGGGCGCGCACGGCGAATTCGTCGAAAAGCCGCACGACATCCGGCCCGCCCTGGAGCGGGCGTTCGCATCCGGCAGGCCGGCCGTCGTCAACGTGATCACCGATCACGCAGCCCGCGCGCAGACGGTGAGGTTCTCCGCGTACTCGACGTAATCTGAGTTTTCGCGTCCGCGGGCGGCTGTAAGCGATAATCGGTCGATGCAGATCGTCGTCGGTCTGATCTTCATCCTGCTCGGCGCGACCTGCATCGGCTATCTCTGGGCCGGCGGCTCGGTGTTCGATCGCGAGCCGCCGCTGCTCGCCCTCGGCGTCCTGCTCATCCTGCTCACGGCCGCCCTGGCCGGACGCGCGCGCGCGGCGGCGCTGCTCGCGCGCGCGGCGCTCGGCGCCGCGGTCGTCGGCATCGCGTGGCTCGCGTTGCGCTACATGACGTTCGAGCCGCGCGACAGCACCGACGTGCTGCTGCGGCGCGTGTACGTGCTCGACATCGGTGTCCTGGTCATCGGCATCGTCGCGCTCTTCATCTTCGTCCGGCGTGGGCCGCCGACCAAGCGGGTGCGGATGGTCGACGTGCTGCCGATGGTCGGGTTCGCCGCGGCGCTCGCGGTCGCGGTGCTGTGGTTCGTCGGCGACGACGGACGGCTCCGTCCTTGCCGGATGGGCAACGAGGCGGCGTGCGACGTCATCGCGAGCCGCTTGCTGGATGCCGCCGAGCGCACGCCCACGGGGCCGCCGACGCGTTGGGAGGAGGACGCCGCCCGCGCGCTCGACGCGCGGGCGTGCCGCGGCCTCGAGACGGGACCGTGCGCGGTCCGCCGCTATGCGCTCGGCACCGTCGCGCTGCGTGCCGGCCGCTTCGACGTCGCGCGCGACGCGTTCTTGCGCGCCTGCGAGGACGATCGCACCTGGTGCGCGCGCGCCGCGCAGCATCAGTTGTTACCGTGGACGGCCGTCGAGCGCGAGCGCCTCGAGCGTCGGTAGCCCCCGCAAGAATTCGCACGCAGCCACCTCAAGATTTCTTCACGAAGCGATTGGTCTGTTGATTCATCGCGTCGGGCAAAAGTCAGTAAATCTTTGCTCGTTGACGGTTTACACCGGCCGCCGTAAATTTCGTGCGCTCGATGCGGCAGCAAGCGTCCGCACGACGTCGGACGGATCCACATGACAAAGGGGGTGAGGAGCTATGAGGGTGTAGAGGCGTGCGGAGTTCGCTGAACGAGGGCGCGCCCCCTATGCGACGGAGGACACCATGAATCGCTCAATGCGAGCAAAGCTCGTCGCGCTCGTCGCTTTCACGTCGATCGCGACGCTCCCCCCTGCATTCGCAGACGCCCAAACCACGAGAACAAACCACACCGCAGGCTGCGACGGAAATACCGTCAACTACAATCCCGGCAACGGTGAAGACATCGTCGTGCCCAAAGGCTACAAGGTCGAGCGCTTCAGCAAGATCGACCTGAACTTCCCGACTGGCATCGCGTTCCTCGGCAATAAGAACAACTTCCAGGTGCTTATCCTGGAGTCGGGACACGGCCTCCCTAGCCGGTGCAACGACCGTACGGACCCGGTCTATGGAGGAGACTTCTCAGCGACGAATCCGTTCACGCCCGATATCCTCGTGCTCGACAAGAACGGCAACAAGATTGCCGGGCCATTCGGAAAGCCGACGGCGGTCGACAACGGGTTCCAGGCCGATGGGCCCGCGATCGACATCGGCTTCGAGAATCGGGAGCACGGCGGTCGCCTATTCGCGACCGACTCGAACCAGAGTATCCGGACGTCCGGCAACAACAACAGCTCGCGGATCGTCACTGTCGACCTGAAGGCGAACACGGTCACTCCGTTCATCATCGGTCTACCCACCGGTGACCATCCCGCGGAGCAGCTCGAGTTCAAGGACGGCTGGATCTACTGGTCGCAGGGCTCGACGACCAACTCCGGCGTGGTCGGGCTCGACAACGGAGGTGGTGCCAACCAGCCGGACATTCCGTGTCAGGACATCGTGCTCAGCCAGAACACGTTCCCATCGCCTACACCCTCGGGAATCGTTCACACCAGCGGCTATACGAAATTCGGCGTCACGCGCCCTGGCGAAACGGTGAAGGCGTTCGAGGGCGCCACGAGTCCCGGGATGTGTGACGGCGCGATTCTCCGGGCGAAGCTCAACTCCAAGACGCCACAGAACACCATCGAGCCGTTCTCGTGGGGCTACCGCAACCCGTACGGGATCCGGTTCGCACCAAATAACCACATCCTGAAGGGTGGGCTCTTCGTCAGCGAGAACGGTGAGGACGAGCGCGGGGCGCGGCCGACGAACAACTCACCCGACCGGCTGCAGCTCGCCCAGCAAAATCCGGACGGCAGCCCGGACTATCACGGCTGGCCGGACCGGTTCGGCTTCCTCGACTCCACGCAGGCGGTATTCAATCCGCAGGGCGGGCCGGGCGACGATCTCTGCCAGCCGCCCAATCCGACTTTCCCGGCCTGTATTCCGAACGTCACCGCCGCCGCCCCCGTAGGCGACGTTCCGGTGCAACCGGTTCTCGCGCGGCCTCCGCAGCCGATCACGGCTCCGCTCGCGCTCGAGCCCTCGGACGTCGCGGCCGTGGGCCACGACTTCGCGCCCGACTCGTTCGTGTTCGGTGTCGTGCGGAAAGGCGCCTCGCTGGTGTCTCGCGAGGGTGATTTCGGATTCTCGAAGGACAACGGCGACCCGCCGGCCGGGCACGACATCGAGTTGGTGAACTTCAGCCGGCAAGGTGAGCGCTTCGCCCTCGAGCAGTCCCGATTCGCGTTCAACTGCAAGCAGTCGGATCAGTTCCATGACCCCGACGGAACGCCCCGCTGCAAGGTCGCCTATGATCAGGCGTTTGTCGAGTCTCCAGCGCTGCGCGGCATCAATCGGCCGAACACGGCGATGTTCGGGCCGGACGGTGCGCTCTACCTCGTCGACTACGGCGCGGTGCGCGACTTCGGCCAGAGCGATCCGCGCTCGATCTTCCACAGCTCGCCGGAAAATTGCGTGCCGTCCAATCCGGCCTGCCGGTACAACGGCCCGCTCGTCCAGATCCCACAAACCGGCGTCATCTGGCGAATCAGCCGCGACACGTCACAAGGCGGTAACGAGAATAACGACGACAACGGAAATGGTAACGGGAAGGGCAAAGGAAACAACAAGGATTAGCGAGGAGAGCGGGGACGGCGCGCGCCGTCCCCGCTTCCTTCAGCCGCCGAGCCGGTTCGGATGCGGCCGCTGCTTGCGGCGCACGTCCTCAAGGGCCTGGCCACGACGCCTCGCTGGCGGCGTTGCGCGCTTCAGGCCGCGCAGATGCCAAAGTTTGCGCCGCGTCATGTCGGAGCGGCACAAACCGAGACGCGCCCGCGACGCTCTGACGCAGTGACGGGGGTTTCGGCCGCGTCCCAACAATGGCCGGGAACTTGAACAAGGCGTTGCCGCTATGGGGCTCGGCGGGATGTCGATCTCGACACGCTTCGCGCTCGTGTTCCTCCTCGCGCTGGGTCTCGTCGGGACCGCGTTCTATCTGATCCTGGACCGCGTCTATCTGAACGAGCTCAAGAGCCAGGCGGAGACCGTCGCCGACAACGTGGATGCCTTCGGCACCTGGGTGGCCCAGTACGGCCGCGTGTGGGTCAAGGACGACCCGCGCAGCTATCTCGGCCACATGCCGCTGCTGCAGGCCGACGACGGCGCGACCGGGACGCCGGGCGCGCTAAAGGCCGTCAACTTCTACTCGAAGAATCCCGCGCTCGCGCAGCGCGAGTTCTCCGAGGTGGTGGCGCGGTCGGGCTCACCGGCGAAGTTCCGGCTCACCTCCCACAACGTCATGAATCCCGCCAATGCGCCGGACGCGTTCGAGCGCGTGGCGCTCACCCGCATCCGCCAGCAAGGCCTCAAGGAGTACTTCGAGCTGACGGACGACGGCTTCCGCTACGCGCGAACGGTCTATCACAAGGCCGCGTGCATCACGTGCCACGGCGAGGCGGAGCGCGCGCCGAACGACGTCAAGGTGCGGTACGGGACCACGAACGGCTTCGGGTTCCACGCGGGCGACGTGGCGGGCGTCATCAGCGTGCGACTGCCGGCGCGATCGTTCTCTCAGGTGGCGCTCACCGTCGTCGGAGGCGGCGAGCTCGGCATCGTCATCGCGGCGTTCCTGATCGCGATGCTGTTCGTGCGGTTCGCCATCGTGCGTCCAGTCAGGCGCCTGACAGAGGCGAGCCATCAGATCTCGCTCGGACAGCCCGCCAACCTGGGCGTGGGCGGCATCGCGCGCACGAGCCGCAATGAGATCCACCAGCTCACCCTCGCCATCGATCGGCTGCGGCGCAGCGTGAACATCGCCATGCGCAAGCTCGGGGAGGACAAGCCCGGCCACGCGGCGCCGGTGGAGGCCCACCATGAGCGTTGAGGCATTCCGCAGCTACGACGATCTGGTGGCCGAGCTGCGCAAGCTCGGGCTGGAGCGGCGCACCGGAACCCTGTTCGTCGCGACGGCCGACAACGAGAGCGGCCAGATCGGGATCCGCGATGGCCTGATCGTCCACGCGCGCTTCCGGCGCAAGACCGGCATCGAGGCCGCGTACGTGCTGCGCAAGATCGATCGCGCGCGATTCAGCTTCACCAAGGACTTCGTGGAGACGCTCGACCCCGGACTGTCGTCGAGCGCGGTCATGGCCGTGCTGACCGACGTCGAGATTCCCGTCGCGCAACACCAGCCGCCGCATCCGATTCTCGGCAACTCGGAGGCCGTGCGGCGGGTCCTCACCGCGGCGCTCGCCGAATATCTCGGTCCGATGGCCGCCGTCGTCGTCCGCGAGCAGCTCCGCGACGCCGAGCGGGCCGGACGCGCGCCGGCGGACGTCGTCGATGCGCTCGCCCACAGCATCGACGACCGCGCGGCGGCCGCGGCGTTTCGGGCAAGCGCCGCCGGCGCGCTGGCCGCTCAGAAGCCGCGACGGCGCTAAGGCTCCCTGCGCCGGCAGCCAGTATACTGCTGCCGGGCACGCGACAGGAGAGTGAGCCATGGCCGACCGCGCACTGAGCGGCATCCGGATCCTCGATCTCACCCAGTTCGAAGCCGGCACCACCTGCACGCAGTTTCTGGGCTGGCTGGGCGCCGACGTCATCAAGATCGAGCCCCCCGGCGGCGAGCAGTCCCGGCGCAATCGCCCCGAGGTGCCCGGCCTCGACGCGATGTTCTTTCTCGTCTTCAACAGCAACAAGCGCAGCGTGACGATCGACCTCAAGCAGCCGGACGGCCGCGCGCTATTTCTCAAGATGGTTGAGCGGGCGGACGTCGTCGTCGAAAACTTCGCGCCCGGACTCATGGAGCGGCTGGGACTGGACTACGAGCGGCTGCGCGCGACGAATCCCCGGATCATCGTCGCCCGGATCAAGGGCTTCGGGCTGTCGGGCCCGTATGCGGACTACAAGAGCTTCGACATGATCGCGCAGGCCACGGGCGGCGTGATGAGCGTCACCGGCTTCGCCGACCGTGAGCCCGTGCGCTGCGGCGCCGCCATCGGCGACACCGGCACCGGCGTGCACACCGCGGCCGCCATCATGGCCGCCTACATCCAGCGCCAGCGCACGGGTCAGGGCCAGCTCGTGGAGGTCGCGATGCAGGAGGTGGTCGCGAACTTCGTGCGCGGCCGCTACGTCGATCACTATCGCGACGGCAAGCCGAGTGAGCGCCGCGGCAACGGCCTCGTCGGCGGTGTGCCGGGTGGCGCGTATCCGTGCGCGCCCGGCGGCCCGAACGACTACGCCTACATCTACGTGCAGACGATGAACCAGGACATGTGGCGTGACTTCGCGAGCGCGATCGGCCGCGACGACCTGATCGCTGACGCGCGCTGCAAGGACGCCACGGCGCGCTGGGAGCACCGCGACGCGCTGAACGAGATCATCGCGACGTGGACGCGTGCGCGCACCAAGCACGAGGTCATGGCGGTCCTGGGCAAGGCCGGCGTGCCGTGCGGCGCCGTGCTCGACACCGGCGAGGTGCTGGACGATCCGCACCTGAATGCGCGCGGTCAGATCCACACGATCGAGCACGCCACGCGCGGGCGGCTGCGGCTGCCGGGCTGTCCCGTGCATCTCTCGGCCTCCGAGGCGCCGACGACGCCCGCGCCGCTGGCCGGCGAGCACACCGACGAGGTGCTCCGCGAAGTCCTCGCACTCTCCGCGGACGATCTGGCGAAGCTGCGCGCACAGCGCGTGCTCGGCTGAAGAAACCGCTCAGGCGATCGCGAGCCAGCGGATGGCGGGCAGTCCCTTCAGCACGAGCTCCCAGCGGCTGCCGGCGTCGGTGGAGCGGTAGACACGGCCGTCGGTGGTGCCGCACACGACGAAACGGCCTGCGGCTGTCAGACAGCCGGTGTCGACGTTATCGTCGAACCATTCCGGCAGACCCGTCCGACAACGCTGAAAGCCCGCGGCATCGTCGACCGGCCGGCGATACATCGCCGCGCGGCGTCCGCGGGGACCCGTCGAGACCGAGACCAGCACCCAGTCGTCCGCCACCGCAACCGCTCGCGCGTAGTGCGCGTGCAGCCCCGCCGTCTCGAACGTCCACGCGTCGCCGCCGTCGCGACTCACGCCAAAGCCTTCGGCGCTCGCGACGAGCACGACGTCGGAACGACTCGGGTGCGCGAGCACCTGGTGGACGTCCTGCTCGATGTCGACCGTCGGCGTCCACGAGACACCGCCGTCGCGCGAGCGCACGACGCCTCCGACGTGGACGTTGACGTGAAGCGCGCCGTCGCGTGCGACCGCGATCGAGCGGACGTCGGCGGGATCCCCCCACGGCGTGTACCAGGCCTCGCGGCCGTCGACCGTCTCGAACGTCTCGACGCGCGCGAGACCGGAGCGATCGAGTCGAAGCAGGTGCGCCTGCTCGGTGCCGACGAGCACGCCGTCGGGTGTCGGCGCGACGCACGTCGCCGGCAGGTCGTCGATCGTGGCGCGGGCGGTCCACCGATCCCCGTTGAATTCCCACAGCGCGGACCCATCGACCAGCGCCCACAGCGTCCGAGCGCCGAAGGCGAGCGCGGTCACCGCGCGTGCGGCGAAGGCCTCGACCGGCCTCGAGGTCTCGCCCTCGAGGACCCAGAGTCCGCTCTCCGTGCCGACGTAGATTCGCTCGGCCATATCTGATGATACGCTCCGCCGCCATGAGCGGAGGGACAGCGCCCGCGTGAAGACCGATCTGCTGCTCATGCCGATGAGCGCGCGGTGGGCGGACATGCGAGCGGCCGCGCTGGCGGCCGAGGCCGCCGGCTTCGACGGCCTGTGGACGTGGGATCACCTGCGCGACCCGGACGGCGGCGACGGCGGGCCCGGCGTGCCAGAGGCGTGGACGGTGCTGAGCGCGCTCGCCGAGATCACGAAGCGCGTGATGCTCGGACCGCTCGTGCTCAACGTCGCGAACCGCGCGCCCGGCGTGCTCGCCAACATGGCGGCGACGCTCCAAACGGTGTCGGGCGGCCGCCTGCTGCTCGGACTGGGCGCCGGCGGCAGCCGCCGCACGCCCTATGCCGCCGAGCAGGCGGCGATCGGTCAGGACGTCGCGCCGGATGCGATCCGCGCGCAGCGCGTGGTGGACGCGATCGCGCTGATCCGCCGGCTCTGGGGTGGCGCGTCGGGATTCCTCAGGCCGGACCCGCCGCCTCCGATCATCGTGGGTGGGTTCGGTCCGCGCATGGCCGCCATCGCCGGCCGCCACGGCGATGGATTCAACACCCAGGCCTTTCATCCGCGCCTGGCCGACCTCGTCACGCGCGCGCGTGAGGAGCACGCCGCGGCGGGCCGCGGGTCGTCACCGTTCATCGTGACCGTCTTCGCGGGGCTCGAACACGGCTGGCTGCGCCCGGACTCGCCCGCCCGGAAGCGGCTGGCTCAGCTCGGCGTCGACCGGCTGATCCTGTTGGCCGCGCCGCCGTTCGACGCCGATGAGATCCGCGGCGCCGGGCGCCTGCTCGGCACGGCGCGCGCCTAGTCCTGCCGCGCGGCCAGCGCGTAGGCCTCGTCGATGAGGCGCACCACCGGCACCAGATCGTGGACGCCGACGGGTGGCGGCACACCCCGGCGGAAATGGTCGAGGATGTCGCGCACGCAGTCCGGATAGAGCGCCGCCGGCCGCTCCTTCAGCGTCTGCTCGCCATCACCGGTGATGAGCCGCAGCGTGTCGTCATGGTGCAGGATCAGGATCGCGTCGCGTCCGGCGATCTTCCACTCGCCGTCCGACCCGGTGTACGGCACGGTGTTGCCGACCTCGACCGTGCCGAGGATGCCGGAGCGCGAGCGCAGCAGCACGGAGGCATAGTCTTCGACGCGCTGCTCGTGCACGCGCGCGCTGAGCTGAGCGCCGGTCACCCGAGCCGGCTCGCCCGTGAGATACAGAAACAGGTCGAGCCCGTGCGCGCCGAGATTGCGCAGGCAGCCGCCACCGGCGAGCGCGGGATCGAGCATCCACGCCGAGCGCCACGCGGGGTAGCGCGCCGAGGTCGGACGGTTGAGGCGGAAGTAGAGATGCGAGAGGGGGCCGAAGCGTCCCTCGTCGAGCATCCGGCGCGCCCGCGCCACGAACGGCTGATAGCGCTGCGAGAGGGGCACCGCGACGAACGCTCGCTTGGCGGCGGCCTTCGCCGCGATCGCCTCGACCTCGGCGGCGCGCACCCCCATTGGCTTTTCCATCATGAACGGATGGTCGTGCTCGACGAGGAAGTGTGCGGTCTCGGCCATGCGCGCGTGCTGACCGAGGGCGACGACGAAATCCGGCCGCGTCTTCTCGAGCATCGCGCGGTAATCGGTGAAGACCGGCGGCCCGCCGAGCGCCGCCGCGCGCTCGGCGACGACCGCGGCGTCGGGATCGTGCAGGCCGACCAGCTCGACGTCGTCCATGCCGGCGAGCAATCTCAGATATGCGGCGTCGTGCAGCGCGTGCCAGTGGCTCACCTCGATGGCGGCGACGCGGATCGTGGCCGCCATGGCTCAGGCCGCGACGCCGCGCGTCACGATCTCGCAGCGGTCGAGCACCGCGAAGACTTCATCGGTCGGCGCCGGCGGGAGATTGAAGACGAGACGCGCAACACCGGCGTCGCGATAGCGCAGGACGAGCTCGCGGTCCTCCGGCACGCCGAAGATCGTGATCGGCAGCGTGGCCGGATCGCGGCCGGCCTCGACCGCCAGCTTGCGGAACGCCGGGAGCAGCCCGAGCACGTCGCCGTACGCCGGGCGCCGCGCGTGGGGCACCCAGCCGTCGCCGAACGCGATGGCCCGGCGCGCGCCGTACGGAAACGCGCCACCGACGATCACGGGGGGATGCGGTTTCTGCGCCGGCTTCGGCCACGTCATCATCGGCGGAAAATCGACGAACGCGCCGTGGTACTCCGGCTTGCTGCGCGTCCAGATGGCCTTCATCGCCTCGACCCGCTCGCGCATCACCTCGAAGCGCTTCGCGAACTCCGTGCCGTGATCGGCCATCTCCTCCGCGTTCCAGCCGGCGCCGATTCCGAAGAGGAAGCGGCCGCGCGAGATCTGATCGAGGCTCGCGACCTGCTTGGCCGTCTGGATCGGATCGCGCTGGACGACGAGACACACGCCCGTGGCCACGCGCAGGCGCGTGGTCGCCGCGGCGGCGGCGGACAGCGCCACGAATGGATCCATGACGTCGTAGTACTTCTTCGGCAGCTCGCCACCCTGCGGAAACGGCGAGCGGCGAGACAGCGGAATGTGCGAATGCTCGGGCGCCCAGAGCGACTCGAAGCCGCGCTCCTCGAGCACGCGTCCGAGCTCGACCGGTCCGATGGAGTAGTCGGTGAAGAAGATGGCCGCGCCGATGTCCATGCGTGAGCTCCTCCGTCAGCCGTCGCTCAGCGGGACGATCGCATAGACGCGCGGCTCGATACCGACGACGCGCGTGACGTGGCCGCGACCCGTCAGGTCCTCGGCGAGCACCACGTCGCCGGCCTCGATGCGCGCGATCGTGCCGTCGCCCACTTCGATCTCCGCCGCGCCCGACAGCGAGATCGAGTACTGGCGCCGTGGCGCACAGTGCCAGTCGAGCACGTAGCCCGGCGGCGCCACGCGGAACGCGATGCCGCGGGCCGGCTGCAGCGCCGTGCCGTGACCGTGAGCCCCCTCGACGTCGCGGAACGGCTCGAGCGCGAGCGGAAGCTCCGCGATGTGCGACTGCCCGTCGGCGCCGCTGTATACGCGCCACATCTTGCCCATGAGCCCACGCATCATAGTGCAAGATGGCGGCGATGGCGCGACTGAACGTCGGCGCGCTCGGCCTGAGCCACGATCACGTCTGGGGCAACCTCGCCGCATTGCAGGCGGGCGAGCGCGGACGCCTCGTGGCCGCCGCCGAGCCCGACCCCGCACTGCGTGATCGTCTGCGTGCTCTCGACGGTGGCGTGACCGTGTACGAGTCGTTCGAGCCGCTGCTCGAGCGGCGGGATCTCGACGCGGTTCTCGTGTTCTCCGACAACCGGGCCTCCGCCGAGCTCGGCGTGCAGGCGCTCGGACGCGGCGTGCCTGTCATGATCGAAAAACCGATGGCGGCCGACCTCGAGGGCGCGCGGGCGTTGCGCGCGGCCGCGCAGAAGGCCGGCGTCGTGCTGATGGTGAACTGGCCGACGGCGTGGCGGCCCGCGCTACGCCACGGCCTCAGGCTGGCCCGCGACGGCGCCGTCGGCGCGCCGGTCCAGGTCAACCATCGCGGCGGTCACGCGGGGCCGCGCGAGTTCGGCTGCTCGCCGCAATTCTGCGACTGGCTCTACGACGAGCGGCGCAACGGCGGTGGGGCGCTCGTCGACTATTGCGGCTACGGTGGCGTGCTGTGCCGCCTCGTGCTGGGCCGGCCGCAGGCGGTCACCGCGGTCACGCCGCCGCCGCGCAAGCCCGGCCTCGCCGCTGAAGACAATGCCGTGGTCGTGCTCTCGTATCCGCACGCGCTCGGGCTGCTCGAGGCGAGCTGGACCCAGATCGGCAGCGAACCGGCGTTCGCGATGGTCGTGTACGGCGAGCGCGGGACGCTGATCGTGCACCAGCCGCGCCCGACGCGCGAGGGCGAGCAGGCAGGCCCTGGCCGCGTGCAGCTCGTCACGCGCGAGGGCAGCCGCGTGGTCGAGCGGCCGGCGCTCGCGGCCGACGAGCGCGATGGTCCGACGCACTTCCTGGCCTGCGTGAGCGACGGCCGCGCGGTGACCCAGTTCTGCGCGCCGGACGTCGGCTGCGACGTACAGGAGATGCTCGCCGCCGCGCTGCGCTCGGCCGCGACGGGCCGACAGGTGACGCTGCCGCTGCCGTGAGCGTCAGCGCGCGCGGTAGTGCGTGGCGTACGCGTGCCGGCAGCGCTCGCGCAGCACCGCCTCGTCGACGGCGCCGCCAAAGCGCGCCGGGCTGATGTCCGAGCAGTCGAGTGCCGGCGCGCCGTCGACGATCCACTCCGCCATCGCCTCGCCCAGCGCGGGCGACACGCTGAGACCGCCCACGCAGCAGCCGCTCATCACCCAGGCGCCCGCCACGCCCGGCAACGGCCCGACGAGATAGCGGTCGTCGATCGTGAGCGTCGGCAAGCCTCCACGATGCTCGGCCACGCGAATCGACGCGTCCTGAAAGATCGGGAACTGCTCGCGCACGCTCTCGGCCAGCCGCCACAGCACGCCGATGTCGAGCGGCAGCGCGGCGACGTCGTCGGGCGGCGTCTCGAGCTGCAGCGGATCGGCCTCATAGCCGCCGAGCATCAGGCCGCCGCGCTCGTGGCGCACGTAGACGTTGGCGTCGATGACCCGCGCGATCGGAAACTGCGGCCCCACGCCCGGGATGGGCTCGGTGATCAGCAGCTGGTGGCGGGTCGGGACGACGGGCAGCGTCGCGCCGAGCGCTTCCGCGAGCAGGCGTGCCCACGCGCCGGCGGCATCGACGACCACGCGCGTCGCGATGGTGCCGCGCGCCGTTTGGACGCCCTCCACGCCGCGTGGCCCCACCTCGAAGCCGATCGCCGCGGTATGCGGCAGCAGCACGGCTCCGAGCTTTTCGGCGGCGCGGCAAAACCCCAGCGGCAGCTCGGACGGCTCGACGTTGCAGTCGGTGGGGCTCCACGTGACGGCGACGATGCCGCGCTCGCCGAGAATGGGCAGCCGCCGCCGCGCCTCGGCCACGGACACGAGCGAGACCGGCACGCCCACCTCGGTGCCGCGCGCCACCTCGCGCTCGAGCTGCTCGGCATCGCTCGCAGTGCGCGCGATCTTCAGCGCGCCGCTCTGCGTGAACCGCAGCGGCTGGCCCGTCTCGTCGCTGAAGGCCGCGAGCTTCGCGACCGCGCGCTGCGCCAGACGTGTCAGGGCGCCGGTGGCGCGCACCTGGCTGGTCAGCCCGGCGGCGCGCGGCGACGTTTGCGAGGCGAGCGCCGCGCGCTCCAGCACCGCCACCCGCAGGCCACGGCGCGCCAGGTGATACGCCGCGCTGGCACCGAAGGCGCCCGAGCCGACGACGACGACGTCGGCGGAGGCGATCACTTGCCGCCGAGCGTGCGGTAGGCCTGCGCGGCGGCGTCGCGGATCGACGCCTGCTCGGTCGGAGATTGCATGAGGACCTGCAGCGTGGGCAGCGACTGCCGGTCGCCCTGCGCGGTCACGTACTGGATCGCGCGCAGCCGAAACGACGGCTCGGCGTCCGACGCGATGACCGCGCGCATGAACGGCACCGGACGGGCGTCGTTGAGCGACGCGAGCGAGCGAAACGCCATCTCGCGCCCTCGCCCATCGACCGCCGACTCGTTGAAGATCTGCGCGAGCCCATTGACGCCGAGCGGCCGACCGGCCTCGGCCAAGCCGTACGCAGCGCTCAGGCGGACGAAGCGGTCGTCGGCGCTATTCAGCAGAATGTGCTCCATGATTGGAATCGACTCCGGCGTCTGCAGCTGGCGCAGCCCCGAGGCCGCCGCGCGGCGCAACAGGATGTCGTCGTCCTTCTCGATGATGTCCTTCAGCAGCGGCAACGATTGCGGAATCTGAAGGCTGCCGAGCAGCCGCGCCGCCGCGCGCCGCTCGTCGCTGTCGTTGCCCGCCGCGAGCACCTGCATGAGCGCCTTGCCCGCCACGTCGCCCATGCCGCGCAGCTCGTCGACCAGCTCGCGCGCGCGCTGCCAGCGCTCGCGCCCCTCGCCACCCCGCGTCGCCTCCAGATAGCGATAGAAGCGATCGAGCGCCGTCTCGACCGTCGGCGGCGGACCCGACGGTGCGGTGCGAGTCGCGCCATTTTCGGCGGTGGCTCCGGCCCGCGAGCGCAGCTCCCGAACCAGGCGCTCTTCGCGGACCGCGGCGGTGACGCCGGCCTCGACCTGCGTCGCCGCGCGCGGGCCCCGGCTCACAGCCGGTCCCGGCGAGCCCTGGCCGGCGGCGACCTCGTCGCGGGCGTGCAGACGCGCCTGCAGTGTCGTCACCTGCTGGCGGAGGTGCTCGGTTTCGCGCGCCGCGTCGCGGGAGGGCGGCGGCGTCCGCGCGACACCGGCGAGCGCCCAGCCCGCGAGGAACGCGGCGACCACCGCAAGGGGCCACACCAGGCGTCTCATGGACCGGCATGATACCCTGCGCGCCGTCAAAGGAGGGCCCACCAATGACCACGCGCAGAGAGTTCCTGGGAACCACCGCCGGCACGCTGGCGGGCCTCGCGTTCGTCGGCTGCGACCTGCTGGCCGCACGGCCGGCGCGCGCGCAGGGCGGCCGTCGTCAGACGACCATCGGCGGCAACCGGGTGAAGGTCATCGACGTGCACGCGCACTGCGCGGTGGCGGAGGCGATGGCGCTGGTGGGCATGAAGCTCGGCGATCCGGCGCCCGCCACGCGGCCGGAGCTGAACATGATCACGAACGTGTCGGGCCGGCTGCGCGCGATGGACGAGCAGGGCATCGACATGGAGGCGCTCAGCATCAATCCGTACTGGTACACGGCCGAGCGCGACCTCGCCAAGCAGATCTGCGCGATCCAGAACGAGAAGCTCGCGGCCGCCTGCGCGGCGAATCCCGACCGCTTCGTGGCCTTCGCGACGGTCGCGTTGCAGCACCCCGACCTCGCCGTCGAGCAGCTCGAAGAGGGCATGAAGAAGTACGGTCTGCGCGGCGCGGCCATCGGCGGCAGCGTCAACGGTGAAGAGATCGCCGAGCCGAAGCTCGAGCCGTTCTGGGCCAAGGCCGAGCAGCTCGGCGCGGTCATCTTCATCCATCCGCAGGGCACCGGTGTCGCCGCGGAGATTCCCAAGCGGCTCAAGGGCAACGGCCTGCTCGGCAACATCATCGGCAACCCGCTGGAGACGACGATCGCGCTGACGCACCTGATCTTCGACGGAACGCTCGACAAGTTTCCGGGCGTCAAGATCATCGGTGCCCACGGCGGCGGCTATCTGCCGTCGTACGCGGCGCGCTCCGATCGTGGCTGCTCCACGCAGCCCACGCAATGCCCGGGCGGTCCGCACGGCCCGATCAAGAAGAAGCCGACGGAGTACTTGAAGCAGATGTACTACGACACGATGGTGTTCACGCCGGAGGGGCTGCGCCATCTCGCGGCCGAGGTGGGTGCGAGTCAGCTGATGATCGGCACCGACTACCCGTATCCGTGGACGAGCGAAGCCGTGGACCACGTGCTCGGGACGCCGGGCCTGAGCGACGCCGATCGCGCCGCCATTCTCGGCGGCAACGCGGCGAAGCTGCTGCGCATCACGACGTAGCCGGCTGCACCATCGTCGGCGTGCCGACGAGCGTGGTGCGGCGCATGTCACGCGGCTCGCTCGCGGGGAATGGCCGCGCGCGGTGCATGGTGCGGCGGTTGTCCCACATCACGAGGTCGCCGGCGGTCCAGCGATGCGCGTACACGAACTCGCGCTGCGTGGCGTGCTCGACGAGATCGCGCAGGAACGCGCGCGCCTCCGGCACCGGCCAGCCCACGATGCCGCCGGCGTGTGACGACAGGTAGAGCGACTTCCGCCCCGTCGAGGGATGCGTGCGCACCAGACGCTGCCGCACCGGCGCGAACCGCGCGCGCTCCTCGTCCGTGAAGTCGGTGAATCCAAGCTGCTGCCGCGAGTAGATCTGCGAGTGCTCGCACACGAGCGACTCGATCTCCGCCCGCGTCTCCGCATCGAGCGCCTCATAGGCGGTACGCATGTCGGCGAACTCCGTGTTGCCGCCCTTGGACGGGATGCGGCGCGCGTGCAGCAGCGAGTACATCGCCGGGACCGCCTTGAACGAGCTGTCGGAGTGCCACAGCCGGTTGCCGATCGCGAAGAGCCGGCGCCGGTCGTCGCGGGCGAACACCTGGTGATGCTGATCGAGGTTGGAGACGTCGGCGAAGGTCGTCGGCAGCCGATACTCCTCCGGCGCCCGCAGGCTCGTGCCGATGGCGTGCTCGAGCTCGCCCAGGCTGCGGCTGAACGCCAGCTGCTCGGCGTCGTCGAGCGGCTGGTCGTGGAACACGAGGACCGCGTGCTGGTCCATGGCGGCGTGAATCGCCGTCGCATCGTCGAGCGACAGGGGCTTGCGGAGGTCCAGGCCCGTCGCCTCGGCGGCGAAGCACGGACCGATCTGGCGCGTCCTCAGGCTGCTCATCGCGACGCCTCCCTCAGCGATCGAACCAGGTGTACATCAGGCGGCTGCCGACGCCGTAGCCGTCGTGATTGCGAAAGCCCTTCACGTAAGCGGGATGCACGATGTAGCGCGGCCACATCGGCAGGTACACGTAGTACGCCTTGTCGGCGAGATAGCGCTGGATGTCGAGCACGATCTCGCGGCGGCGCGCCGGATCGAGCTCGCGCCGCTGGGCCAGCAGCATGCGGTCGAGCTCGGCATCGTTCACGCGGCTCCGATTGCGCGGGGAGGCGCTGAAGAACGTCTCGTAGAGCACCTCGTCGATTTCCGTCGTGCCGGCGCCGAACGGCCCCATCGCCATCTTGTCGTACTTGCCGAGAAAGGTCAGCGTGGAGTAGCGCGCGTTGTCCTCGGGCTTGAGCTCCGCCGTGATCCCCACCTGCGCGAGGTTGTCGACGGTCAGCTCGTAGTAGCTGCGCCACGGCGCCGCGAAGCCGGGCCAGTGCGCGAGCGGCACGCTGAGCCCGCGACCGAGACCGGCCTCGGCCAGCAGCCGCTTGGCTTCCGCCGTGTCGTGACCGTCCAGATACTTGCGACGGGCGGGCTCGAGCGTGGAGGCGTCGAGCTTCCACGCCGACATCGCGCACGGCACGGGCCCCGAGTCCAGACAGCCCTCGCCGTAGTGCAGCGACTCTCGCCACGCCTTGCGGTCGATCGCCAGCGACACCGCGCGCCGCACGCGCACGTCGTTGAACGGAGGCTGATCCGTGCGCATGTAGATGTGGGCCACGTCCATCACCAGCTGCGGCGTCACCGTGAAATCCGGGTTGGTGCGCCGGAGCGAGCGGCCTTCCTCGGGCGTGAGCCATCCCCACCAGTGCGCGATCTCGAGCTTACCGGCGCGCAGCATCGACAGTCGTGTGGCGTTCTCGGGAACGACTTCGACGGAGACGCCGTCCAGGTACGGCAGGCCCGGTTGGTGGAAGTGCGGATTGCGCTCATAGACGGCCCGCACGCCACGCTCGTACGTGCGCAGCACGAAGGGCCCGGTGCCGATCGAGGCCTCGGCGCTGTTGAAGTCGCGGAACCGCTCCTCGGCCTCACGCGGAAGGATCGCGCAGTTGGCCGTGTTCGACAGATGGTTGAGCAACGGCGCGTACGCCTCGCGCAGCACGAGCCGCACCGTGTGGCGGTCGAGCACGTCGATCGACTGCACCGGCTCGAGCCGCTGGCCAACGGGTGACCGCGCGCGGAAGCGCTCGAGCGAGTACTTCACGTCGTCCGCGGTGACCTCGCGCCCGTTCACCGGCGGCTTGTTGTGGAACCGCACCCCGCGGCGGAGCTTGAACACGATCGTGGTCGGGTTCGTCCACTCCCACTTCTCGGCGAGATCCGGCAGGATGCGGTGATCGCCGGGTCCGCGCAGCTCCGGGCCGGCGGGCAGCCGCACCAGGCAGTTGTAGATCAACGTCGCGTACACGTGGGTGGCGAACGCGGCATGCACGTGCGGATCGAGGCTCGGCGGCTCGGGCGCGGGCATGCGAAACACGCCGCCGCGCTTGGGCGTCCCGTCGGCGGCCTTTGCCGTCGGCGCGAGGCCGGGCGCCGCCGTGAGCAGCAGCAGACATGCGCTCAGCGCGGCGACCGCCCGCTGCATTTACACGCGGCGCTGCAGGAAGTCCGTCACCAGCGGCCACGCGACGTCCGCGTAGTGCGGTTGGTAGCCGTCGTTGTCGGGGTGGCGAAAGCCGTGGTTGGCATCCGAGAAGTAGTGCCACTCCACCGGGTGACCATTCTTGCGGAACGCCTCCCACAGCGGCGCCTGAATCGCGGGCGTCGCAATGTAGTCGAGGCCGCCGGCGAACACCAGCGTCGCGCACGTGAGCGTGGGCGCGAGCTTGAACGCGTGGCGCGGCCGGTGCGACGTCTCCGGCTCGTCGCGCACGGACGGATAGTAGAGCACGATCGCCTTCACGCTCGGATGATCGGCGGCGAACGGGATCAAGAGTCGGCCGCCCATGCAGTGCCCGATGCACGCGGTGCGCGCCGGGTCGGCGCCCACGCGACCGATCAGGTACTGCCACGCCTCGTCCATCTTGCCCAGGAACTCGGTGTCGCCGTGCTTGGCCTGCAGGTCGGCGCCCTGCCCGATGTGGTTCGTGCCCGGGATGCCGAACATGTTGAACAGGCTCGGCGCCAGCACATTGAAGCCGAGCTGCGCGAGCCGGTACGCGTCGATCTTGTAGTCGGCGGTGACGCCGTGAGCGTGATGCACCATCAGGATGCCCGGCCGGCTCCCCGGCCCGTCCGGACGCGCCATGTAGCCGCCGATGCCGTCCTGCTCCTGCGTGAGCATGCGCGCGGTGATCGTCATGTCCGGGCTCCTTGTCCGCGGGACTCTCGATCGAATGCGAGCGGGACGTCGCGGTCGTGTCGCCCGCGCGCGAACATCTCGAGCGCATCCGGCCGCTCGTAGTAGATCTCGAGCGTGTTGCCGTCGGGATCCTGAAAGTACACGCTCTGCTGGCTCACGTGATCGATGGACCGCGTGATGTCCACGCCGTGCTCGCGCAGCGCGTGATAGGCATCCTTCAGCGCCTGCTCGCTCTCTACGCGAAACGCGACGTGACCGAGCCCGCGTACGCCGGGCGTCTGCCGACGCGCGGCTTCCACGTCCTTGACCGCGAACAGATCGATCGCGTGGCTCTGCCCCTCGAGCGCCATGAACACGCCGCCGTGCTCGGGATCCTCCTCCAGCACACGGAATCCCAACACCTCGGCGTAGAACTTCTTCGAGCGCTCCAGATCCAGCACACGCAGGAGAACGTGGCCGATGCCCCTGAGTCTGACCATCGTCAGTGCTCCTTGATCGAGACGCGCCAGTGGACGCGGTCTTCCTCCGGTGGATAGTCGCCGGCCGCCTTGTGATACGAGCAGCGGTTGTCCCAGATCACGATGTCGCCCTTCCGCCAGCGGTGGCGATACTCCCCTTCGGGCTGGATCATGCGCTCGGTCAGCTCGTCGATCAGCGCGTTGCTCTCGGCGTCGTCGAATCCGTCGATGCTGAGGATCTTGCCCGGATCGAAGAAGAGCCCCTTACGGCCGGTCTCCGGGTGGGTCCGAATGATCGGATGGCGCACCGGCGTCCAGTCGCGGTCCTCCGGATTCAGCAGGGCGGTGGACTTGCGTCGCCCGCCGTAGGTGAACACGCCCTTGCGTCCCTCGAGCAGCGTCTTCAGCCGTGCTGGCAGCGCATCGTAGGCCGCGTACATGCTCGCGAACAGGGTGTCGCCGCCGCGGCTGGGCACGGCCAGCGCGTAGAGCTGTGTCGCCTTGAACGGCTCGGCGTCGTACGCGCCGTCGGTGTGCCAGCCCTCGGCGCCGCGCCGGTAAATGGCCTCGTCCAGCGCGCCGTCCGGCCGGAACTTGTTGATGCCGAGCACGGTGATCTCGGGATAGTCGGGATGCCGCGTCGACTTCGACGGATGCGGATGGATGACGCCGAAGCGGCGGCTGTAGCTCAGGAAGTCGGCGATCTCGAGCTCCTGGCCGGGCACGATGACGACGTTGTGATCGAGCCACGCGCGATAGATCGCGGCGAAGCCCGCGTCGTCGAGCGTCTTGACGTCCACGCCGTGAATCTCCGCGCCGATCTGCTTGCCGAGGCGTCGCACCTCAATCATGGGTCGGCATCGTACCACCGGAGCCCTGCGCAGGCGCTCCGACGCCGAATATGATGATTGGCGCGATGGCCCTTCCCCCGCGGCTGGCCTGGGTCGTCGTCGGCGCGGTGTGGCTCACGCTGGCGATCGCCTCCGGGCTCTATTTCTCGTTCCCCGTCTTCTTCGTCGCACTGCTCGACGAGTTCGGCTGGTCGCGCGGCGCCACCGCGGCGGCGTTCTCGATCTCATCGGTCGTGCAGGGGGTCCTGTCGCCCGTCATCGGGATGCTCGTCGATCGCCTGGGGCCGCGCCGGATCATGCTCGCCGGGGCCGCCGTGCTCGGCGTCGCGTGCGTGCTGGCGAGCCGGATCGGGTCCCTCTGGTCGCTGTACGCCGTGGTCGGCGTACTCGCGGCGATCGGACTGTGCGCGGTGAGCTGGGTGCCGAGCGGCACGCTCATCGCGCGGTGGTTCGCTGAGCGCCGCGGCAGCGTGCTGGGCATCGCGTTCTCCGGCATGGGTGCGGGTGTGCTCGCGATGGGCCCGCTCGCGCAATGGCTGATCACGACGTACGGCTGGCGCGCGGCGTACGCCATGCTCGGCGTCGGCACGCTGCTGGTGCTGCTGCCGCTCATCTGGTTCGCCGTGCGCGAGGCGCCGGCCGTGGCTCCCGCGCGCGGTGGCTCCGAGCCCGCGCCGCCGCCGGCGCGACGCGACGTCGGCGACGCGTTGCGGAGTGCTCCGTTCTGGGCGCTTTTCTTCGCGTACCTGTGCACGCCGCTTGCCGTCTTTTCCGTCGTGACGCACTCGGTCGCCTTCGCCGTCGACCACGGCTTCGCCCGTCTGTTCGTGGCCGGCATCTTCGGCCTCACCGGGCTGCTCTCGGTCGTCGGTCGCATTCTGTTCGGCATGGCCGCCGACCATATCGGGCGCGCGGCGTCGGCCACCGTCTCGTATGCGTGCACCGCGCTCGGCACGCTCTGCCTGCTCACGCTGGAGATCTGGCCGCACGCGGCGGCGCTGTACGGCTACGCGCTGCTGTTCGGTCTTGGCTTCGGCGCACGCGGCCCGATCATCACCGCGATGGCGTCACAGATCTTCCCGGGGCGGCGGTTCGGCGTGATCTACGGCATCCTCAGCGTGGGCAACGGCATCGGCGGCGGCGTGGCGCCGTGGTTCGGCGGCTTCGTGCACGACCTGACGGGCAGCTATCGCGTCGCGTTCCTGATTGCCGTCGGATTCTGTGCCGTCGGCTCGGCGTGCTTCTGGCTCGCGCGACCCCCGCGTCGCTGAAAGGCCGGCGACGCAGTCGCTACCGTGCCGGCTCGAACAGCTCAATGGGATTGCCGTCGGGATCTTCCACCTGGACTTGTCTGCCACCAGGGCCGACTTCCATCTGATTCCGTAAGCGGACGCCAGCGTTCTTCAGATCGTCGATCAGGGCAGGAAGATCCGTCACGCGAAGCACGACTCGATTCCACCCGCCTGGTTCTTGACGCCGACCGTCGGGCATCGCGCGAGAACCAGACGCGCCCGGACCGCTCAGCAAGATCTGAAAATTCCCGATCGAGACGCTCGCGAATGCGGGAAGCTGTTGATGTACCAGCTTGAAGCTAAGCTGTTGAGTGTAGAACGCGACGGACCGGCTCACATCCTTCACCTGATATCGCACACCATGAAAGTCCTGGATCAATCCGCGACCTGTTGTCATGGCTTCCACTCCTCAAAACGCCAGTGAGCGCGCGCGATCGGCGGCGGCGGCTCACGCGAGCTTCGCGGGAGCGGTGGGCGCCGTCAGCCCCGGCGCCACCTCGTCGGCGAACAGCCGCATCGAGCGCAACGCGAGCTTGGTGTCGATGCCGGGCAGCGCCATGAGCAGCAGCACCTTCTGATAGCCGGTCGCGTCGAGATACGGCTGCAGGCCATCGCGCACGGCGGCCGGCGTCCCGATGAGCGCCCAGCCGTCGGCCAGATATTCGGGAAAGCTGCGCAGTCGCAGCAGCGAGCGATCGTAGGAGTTCGGCACGTTGCCGCCCGTGCCCTCGGAGCGCAGCATCGACATCTTGCGCTGGTAGCTCATGAACGGCGGCTCCGTCGCGCGCAGCGCCTCGTCGGTGGTCGGCGCCACGTGCACCACGCGCATCCCGCCCGAGCGCCGCTCGAGGTCATCGATCTCCGACTCCGGGCGTCCGGCCGCGCGCGCGGTCTCGCGATAGAGGCGCCGCCGTCGCTGGAGCTCGGCCACCGGCACGAAGAACGACGACAGGGTCGGCAGCCCCAGCCGCGCCGCCGACAGCACGCTGTCTTCGCTGTTGGCCGCGATGAACAACGGCGGGTGCGGCCGCTGCACCGGCCGCGGCCGGACGTGCAGCCGCTCGGCGGAATGGAACTGACCGCTGAAGTCGAACGGCGCGCCGGTCCAGCACTGCCGCATGAGCGCGATGCCTTCCTCGATGCGCACGCGCGCGTCGGCCCGCTCGGAGCGAAAGGTCTGGTAGTCCTGCAGCGTGCCGCCGCGTCCGATGCCGACGTCGAGCCGGCCGCCGCTCACGACGTCCACCACCGCGAGCTGCTCGGCGAGATCCACCGGATGGTGCAGCGGGAGCAGGCTCACGCCCATGCCCAGACGCACGGTGGTGGTGCGCGCGGCGAGGAATGCCGCGAGCACCTGGGGCGCCGGGCAGAGTCCGTAGTCGTTGAAGTGGTGCTCGGCAATCCACACCGACTGGTAGCCGAGCCCCTCGGCGGCCAGCATCTGCTCGAGGTCGCCGTCGTACACGGCCTGCTCGCTCCACTGCTCGTCGCGCTGCATCAGGAAGAAGAGACCCAAATCCATGGCGGAGACTGTACCATCGGCGCCGACTTCGAACTCCAACCCACGGAGGCCTGAGATGACAAGACGGTCGGTGATCGCTGTCGCGGCTGGCGTCACGATGCTCGTCGGCGTCGGTGTGTCGCTCATGAGCGCGCAGCAGCCCGCTCCCCTGGTGAACGACAAGCCGCTCACCGAGAAGTGGGCGCCCACCGAGTGGGGCCGAATGACAAGGCCGGCTCGGTGAATCGCACGACGCCCGCGATGGTCATGAAGGCCATGCGCCTGGTGAAGCAGGGCAAGGTGGCCACGCTGGGCAAGCTGTATCACTCGAGCATCCCGGCCTTCGGCGCCCGCAGCTGGACGATGTCGATTCCCGGCACGCCGACCGGCGGCCCGTTCGGCAAGAACGCTCTCGTGTACCACGACGAGCTCGTCACGACCGAGATCGGCCAGATCGGAACTCAGTTCGACGGGCCCGGCCACATTGGCGTGCGGACCTCGAAGGGTGACTTCATGTACAACGGCCGCTGGCGTGAGGAGGCATATGAGCGAGGCGGCGGCGGCCGCGTGGTCGGCATGGGCGATCTCGGCGTCGAGCACGTCGCCGAGAAGGGGTTCGTCTGCCGCGGTGTGCTGCTCGATGCGCCCGCGTACCGCGGCACGAAGCGGCTGCCGATTCCCAAGGACGCCAAGAGTCCCGGCATCATCACGGCCGCCGACGTGCGGGCGATGGTGCAAAAGCAGGGGCTCGCGGAGATCGGCGAGGGCGACTGCGTGTTCCTCTACACCGGTCACGGCGATCTCTGGCTCAATGCCGACTGGAAGCAGCTGTCGCCCGAAGAGAAGGCCAAGCGGCGCGACGAATTCGTGTCGGGCGAGCCGGGCTTCGGCCTCAGCGCGTGCGAATACATGGCCCAACGCAAGATCATCCTGACCGGCGGCGATACTTCCGCCAACGACGCGCAGCCCGCGGGCGAGCAGGGCGAGGAGTTCGCGGTGCCCTGCCACACCGAGATGCAGACGCGGCGCGGTATCTGGAACATCGAAAATCTCGAGTTCACCCAGCTCTTGAAGGACAAGGTCTACGAGTTCGCGTTCGTCTGGGCGCCGCTCAAGATCGTGGGCGGCACCGGCTCGCCGGGCAACCCGGTCGCGCTCTACTGATCCACACCCCGGCGCCGGGGGCCGGATCGCGGCTTCCGGCGCCGGGTGCGCGCGTTTGTCAACGCGCGCTTCATCGGGCACCCTGAATCATGTCCCTCGTGTCGTGCCCGACGTGCGGTCTCGTCCAGCGCCTGCCCGAGCCAGAACCGCGCATGGTCGTGGAGTGTTCGCGCTGCGGCGCCCGGCTCGCCAGCGGCAACGGCGGACGGCTGGCGTGGACGGCGGCGTTCACGCTGGCCGCGCTGATGTTCTACGCCCCCGCCAATCTCTATCCGATCCTCCGCCTCGAGTGGTACGGAACGCATTCGGAGAACACGGCGTGGGATGGCGCCATCGCCCTCTTCCGTCAGGGCCAGCCGGTGATCGGCGTGATCGTGTTCCTGGCGAGCATCGTCATCCCGTTTCTGAAGCTCGCGACGCTGTTCTATCTCGTCGCGACCGTGAAGTTCCGATCGGCGGCATGGCGGCGGCAGCGGGCATCGATCTTCCGGGCACTGGAATTCATCGGGCCATGGGCGATGCTCGACGTCTTCGTGATGTCGGTGCTCGTCGCGCTGGTCAAGCTCGGGGAGCTGGCCACCGTCCTGCCCGGCCGCGGTCTCTTCTCGTTCACGGCGGTCGCCGTGCTGACGATCATGGCGACCGCGAGCTTCGACCCGCGGTTGATCTGGCACGCCTCCGGCGACATCGATGCGTAGCGAGCCGGACGACCCACCGATCGACGAGGCGCCGCCGGTCGCGCGACTGCGACCGCGGCGGCGCTGGGGCACCTACTTGATCTGGCTCGTCCCCCTCGTCGCGGCCGGCGTGGCGGGTTGGCTCGTCTGGAGCCACCAGCAGGAGTGGGGACCGACGATCTCGATCATGTTCCGCGATGGCAACGGGCTGAAGGTCGGCCAGACGGAAATCCGCTATCGCGGGGTGCCGGTGGGTGAGGTAACGGGACTCGAGCTGACCGACGACCGCGCGTACGTTGTCGTGACGGCGCGCATCCGCCACGACGCCGCCGACATCGCACGCACCGGGTCGGTGTTCTGGGTCGTGCGGCCGGAGGTCGGCATCGAGACCGTCCGCGGTCTGGCGACCGTGATCACCGGCCCGTACATCGAGGTCTTCCCCGGCTCGGGCGCGTCGAAGCGCGACTTCATCGGCGCCGAGCGGCCGTCGCCGGATCTCGGCATGCGAGGCCTGCGTCTCACGCTGGCCTCGGCGCAGCTCGGCTCCATCCGGCCGCGCACCGCCGTCACCTACCGCGGGGTTCAGGTCGGCACCGTGCTGCGGAGCACGCTGAGCCGCGATTCCACGGCCGCGCAAATCCACGTGCTCATCGACCAGCGCTACGCGCGGCTGGTGCGCGTCGGCTCGCGCTTCTGGAGCACCGGCGGCATCGACGTGAACCTGAGCCTGTTCAAGGGCGTGGAGATCAACATCGAGTCGCTGCGCTCGCTGGTCGCGGGCGGCATCGCCTTCGCCACGCCGGAGACGGCCGACAGCGCGACGCCGAAGGAGGGCACGATCTTCGTCCTGCACGACAAGCCCGAAAAGGAGTGGCTCACGTGGGCGCCCAAAGTCGCCTTGCCGCCCGGGGACTGACGCGGCGCTGACTGACGCCGACGGGTCGACTGAGCTATGCTGGCGCCCCGCAAGGAGGATCGTATGGGGCACGCGCTGTTCCTGGTTCGGATGGACGTGGCGCACGATTACGAGCCGCTCTTCAATGAGGTCTACGACAAGGAGCACGTGCCGAATCTGCGGTCGGTGGCCGGCGTGCGTCGTGCGGCCCGCTACCGACAGCCGTCGGCCACGGAGCCGCGCTACATGGCCGCGTACGAGCTCGATCAGCTCGGTGTCCTCGACACGCCGGCGTGGAAGACGGCGGGCGAGGCCGGCCGCTGGCCCGGCGAGATCCGCCCTCACACGATGAATCGCCACCTGGCGCGATACGAATGGGCCGGCGGCCACGCGACGCTCACCGGCACGACGCGGTACGTGTTCTGGGTGATGATGGACGTCGAGCCGCATCGCGACGCGCTCTTCAACGAGCTCTACGACACCGAGCACCTGCCGCTGCTGCTGAAGCTGCCCGGCTGCGTCAACGCCGTGCGCTACCGCACGGACACGGCCGGCGAGCCGCGCTATCTGTGCGTGTACGAGGTCGAGAGCGCCGAGCTGCCGATGTCGGCGCGCTGGAACGAGACCTCCGACATCGGACGCTGGAAGCCCGAGGTGCGGCCCTACACCTACAACAAGAAGTGGATCGTGAGCGAGCGGCTGCCGTCGCTCTGAGGCGCCTGCCGGCGCGGCTGTGCCCCAGGCCGCGCATTCTCTTCGTCGGCATCAACCCGAGCCTCACGTCGGCCCGCGTGGGTCACCACTTCGCGGGCCCGGGCAATCCGTTCTATCGGCTGCTCCACGCCGCCGGCCTCATCCCCGAGCCGTTCACGTTCGCCGACGACGTTCGCCTGCCCGCGCTGCGGCTCGCGCTCACCAACATCGCCGAACGGGCCACGCGCGAAGCCGCGGAGCTGACGCGCGACGACTACGCGCGCGGCCGACGACGGCTGGCTCGCACGATCGCGCGAATTCGACCGGCGGTAGTCGCGTTCGTCGGCGGCACGGCGTACCGGCAGTTCTTCGGTCCGTCGGCGAGCGCGGGTCCCGGCCCCAAGCCGGAGCGCATCGGCGACGCCGCGGTATTCGTCGTGCCCAACCCGAGCGGCCGCAACGCCGCGTTCCCCGGCTTTGGGGACAAGCTCGTGTGGTACCGCGGCCTCCGAGACTGGGCGGAGGGGCTCAGCCGGTAAGCGCGCTCAGCTCATATACGGCTGCCCCCACCGATCCGCATACACGATCTCCTTCAGCGGCCCACGACCGACCGGGCCGAAGTTCCCCATCGGATATCCGATCGGAAGGATCGCGTAGGAGTGAACGCCCGGCGGCAGGCCGAGGGCGGCCTCGCTCTCCTTCTCGTACAGGAGATGACGTGTCGTCAGCGTCGCGCCCAGGCCCAGTGAGCGCGCGGCCAGCAGCATGTTCTGCACCGCGGGATAGATGGAGGCGCCCGACCAGCGCGTGGGCGTCGTCGAGCCTTCTTCGAGGCACGCGACGATCCAGACCGGTGCCTCGTGGAAGTGATCGGTCAGATACTGCACGGCCGCATGCTGGCGCGTGTACGCCTCGCGGCTCACGCCCGGCGGTGGCGCGCTCGACAGATACCGCGGGCCGACCACCTCGTCGAACGCGCGCTTGTAGTAGCCCTGCACCTTTCGCTTGATCGCCGCATCCTTGATCACGAGAAAGCGCCACCGCTGCGTGTTGCCGCCGTTGGGCGCGCAGGCGCCAGCTTCCAGGATCTTTCGGATCAGCGCATCCGGAACGGGGTCGGGCTTGAGGCGTCGCATCGCGCGCGTCGTGTGGATGATCTCGAACAGCTCGTTCGTGTCCGCCATCGCTGGGCCTCCTGGAGGGGCAGCTTACACCGGGTGGCGGTAGTCAGGCGCGCGGCGTGTGTGGTGCGGTGCGATGCGGTGTATTTGAATTTCGACTCTTGACACGTTCTCTGATGCCGATCGCAGCGTCCGGCCGAGTCTCTGCTCGTTGCCTTCCAGCGCGCCGCGATAAGCATGTGGCGCGCAATCACCTGCGCACTCCCGAAAATTTCAGTGCGCGCGAAGATCGCTTCTCCTGCGCGCGGCCGGAGGCCTCGAAAATCGTGGGATAGAGTCGGTGCAAGGAGATGCGCCATGAACGTCACGCCGACGCCGCCCCACATCGTCGAGCTCGATCGCCTCGGCGACGAGATCGCGAAACTGTCCGCTCATCTCGACGCGGCCACCGCCTGGCGCACGGGCCTCGACCCCGGCGCGACGCGCGAACGCGTCCGCGTGGCGCGGGCGCTCCCATCCCTGCCACGCCTCGCGGAGGCGCTGGCGCGTGGGGAGTTGTCGTATTCGAAGGTTCGGGCGCTGACGCGCGTGGCCACACCCGACACCGAAGATCGACTGCTCAAGATCGGCCGCGAGGGCACCGCCCAGCACGTCGAGCGAATCGTGCGCGGCTGGCGCCGCCTGGACCGCATTCTCGAAGCCAAAGAGGCCACGCGGCGCCATCGCGCCCGCACGCTCCGGCTCTATCACGATGAAGACGGCATGGTCGTCATCCGCGCGCGACTGGAGCCGGAATGGGGCGCGGTGGTGAAGCAGGCGCTGGAGGCAGCGAGAGAAATGGTGTATCGGCGACGACAAGCAAAGAAGCGTCCCGACGGCGCGATCGAGACGCTTGCCGACGGCTTCGAAGACGCGCCGAGCGTGGAGCAACAACACGCCGACGCCCTTGTGCTGGTCGCGGAGAGCGCGCTGCACCATGGAATGGATCCCGGAACGCCAGCCGAGCGGTATCAGGTGGTCGTGCACGTCGACGCCGAGGTGCTGGCAAACCCGGACGCCCCTGGGCAATCGGTGATCGAAAACGGGGTGGGCGTTTCTGCGGAAACGTCCCAGCGGCTGGCGTGCGACGCAAGCCGGGTGGTGATGCGCCACGATGCCGAGGGGCGAATCACCGAAGTCGGTGCACGCACCACGCACGATCCCGCCGGCGCTCCGCCGTGCGCTCGAGCATCGCGACCAAGGCTGTCGCTTCCCGGGCTGCTGGGTGCGCGCAGGCCAAGGCCATCACATCCGCCATTGGGCCCACGGCGGCTCGACGACACTTTCGAACCTCACGATGCTGTGCCGCCGTCATCACCGCGCCGTACACGAAGAGGGCTATCGGGTGGAGCGCCTACTCGACGGCGAGCTCATGTTCTGGCGACCGGACGGGCGAGTTGTACCCGACGTGCCACCGCCGACGGCGGTATCCGAGAATCCCGCGGAGACGTTCCGTGTGGAGAACGAAGCGCGAGGCGTTCACATCGATGCACAAACATCGAAGCCCGGCTGGCTGGGCGAGTGGCTGGACGTCGGCTACGCGATCAGTGTGCTGCACCCGCTAGCCATTGGCAGCCCGTGAGCGCCGCGTTACCCCCCGTTGACTACGTGCAACCGCTCCCCGCGCGCGAACGCCTGCACGGTGGCGATCGCGATGCGCAGCATGTTGGCCGATGCCTCGCGCGTGTTGTAGCCGATGTGAGGAGTGATCAGCACGTTGGGCAGCGTCCGGAAGACGTACTCGCCTGGCGGGATGGGCTCGGTCTCGTGCACGTCGAGCGCCGCGCCGCGGATGCGGCCGGCGCGCAGCAGCGCGACGAGCGCGACGTTGTCCACCAGCCGGGCCCGCGCGGTGTTGACGAACCAGGCGCCCGGCTTCATCCGCTCCAGCAGCGCCCGCGTGATGATGCCCTCGGACTCCGGCGTGTACGACAGATGCAGCGAGACGACGTCCGCCGTGGCGAACAGATCCTCGAGCGGCACGAGCGTGAGGCCGTGCACCGCGCGCTCCTTCGACGCGCGCCGCGTCCAGCCGATCAGTCGCATGCCGATGCCCGCGCCCAGACGCGCCATCTCGACGCCGATCGGCCCGAGCCCGACGATGCCGAGCGTCTTGCCGGAGAGCTCCATCCCGACGAAGCGTCCGGGCTCCCATCGGCCTTCGCGCGCGCTGACGAACGCCTGCCCGATGTGGCGTGTGAGCGCCAGCATCATGGCCAGCGCGTGCTCGGCCACCGACGTGGCGCCGTAATCCGGTGTGTAGGCGACGGCGACGCCGCGACGCGTGGCCTCCGCCACGTCGATGCAGCTGTTGTAGCCGATGCCGAGAAAGCTGATGAAGCGCAGCCGCGGGCACGCGCGCAGCACCTCGGCGTCCATCTCGGAGTAGTCGAGTACGACGGCCTCGGCCGGCTGCAGGCGCTGAATGAGCGTCGCGCGATCGGGAGGCGGGCCGTCGTAAAAATCGACCTCGCCCAGCTTGCGCAGCGGCTCGAGCTCGGACGGATCCTGCACGCAGCCGGCGCCGTCGGGGAAGACGATCCGCATGGCGGAGATGTTACCGTACTGAGCGCCGTGTCCACCGACCGTTTGGCGGCTCTCCGCGCGTGCTGGCATCCCGTCGCGTACGCCGACACCGTGGGCGCGCCGAGCGCGACGACGCTGCTTGGCGAGCCGCTCGTGCTCTGGCGCGACCGGCGCGGGTCCGTCCATGCATTTCGCGATGTCTGCGTCCATCGCGGAACCGCGCTCTCGCTCGGCCGCGTCGAGGGCGACGAGATCGTCTGCGCCTATCACGGCTGGCGCTACGGCGGCGACGGCGCCTGCACGACAATCCCGCAGCTCGCCGATCCCACGCGCGTGCCCGCCCGAGCGCGCGCCGTGACGTATGCCGCGTGCGAGCGCTATGGCATCGTCTGGGTGGCGCTCGATCCGCCGACGCGACCGATTCCCGAGGTGGCCGAGCTCGCCGATGCGGCGTGGCGCGTGGTGCGCACCGGCCCGTTCGCGTGGACCTGCGACGCCTCGCGCCAGGTGGAGAACTTCACCGACTTCGGCCACTTCGCGTTCGTGCACCCCGGGCTGCTGGGCGACCCGGCGCAGCCCGTCGTTGCGGGTCACGACGTGACGCTGGATGGCGCGGTGTTGCGCTACGTGTACGGGCGCCCGGACACGTCCAACACCATCACGGCCGACGAGCGGAAGGACGCCACGCGGCGCACACGGTACGCGCTGCACCTGCCCTACACGATCGTCGAGCACATCGACTGGGGCGGCGCCGACGGGCTCGTCTACTTCTTCGCCTCGCAGCCGGTCGCCGACGACCGCTGCATCGGGTACTGTCTCGTCGCGCGCAACTACAATCTCGAGCAGCCCGACGCCGTCATCCAGGCCTTCGAGCGGACGATCTTCGGCCAGGACCAGCGCGTGGTCGAGTCGCAGCGGCCGGAGCGCGTGCCGTTCGACCTCGCAGCCGAGCTCCATCTGACCTTCGACGCCGTGGCCGTCGCGTATCGGCGCGCGATGCGGGCGCACGGCTTCGGGTGATCCTCGCCGCATTCCGCGTCAAGAGCTTCCGATTCCAGTGGCCGGCCGACCTGCTGACCTCGTGGGCGTTCGAGATGGAGACGCTCACGCTCGGCTGGTACGTCATGACGCAGACGGGCTCCGTCCTGATGCTGACCGCGTTCGGCTCGCTGCAGTTTCTCGGCACGCTCGCCGCCCCGGGCTTCGGCGTGTTCGCGGATCGGCTCGGCGCGGGCGCGATGCTCGCCGTGATGCGCGCGAGCTACGCCGCCCTGGCCGCGGTGCTGATGGCGCTCGCGCTCGCCGGGCTCGTCACGCCGGCCTGGGTTCTCGTGCTCGCGACGGTGGGCGGACTCGTCCGGCCGAACGACATCGTGATGCGCAACACGCTGATCGGCGACACCATTCCCGCCGCGCACCTCATGGGCGCGCTCGCGCTGTCTCGCGTGACGCAGGATTCGGCGCGCATCGGCGGCGCGCTCGCCGGGGCCGGCCTGTCGGCGGCGCTCGGCCTCGGTCTCACGTATGCGGCGGTGAGCCTCGTCTACATCGCGAGCCTCGCGCTGACATTCGGCGTGTCGTGGCGCGCGCCGCTGCCCGATCCGGCCGGAGCTCCCCACGCATCGGTGGCGGCGACGTCGGGCTGGCGCGAGCTGCTGGACGGATTGAAGTACTCGGTCACGACCCCCGCGCTGCTCGGGATCATGCTGCTCGCGTTCGCGATCAACCTCACCGCGTACCCGATCTCCGGCGGCCTGCTGCCGTATGCCGCCGAGCGCGTCTACCAGGTCGACGCGCGGGGTCTCGGCCTGCTCGCCGCGAGCTTCTCGCTCGGCGCGTTGGCGGGATCGGTCACGATGGTGCTCACCGGCGGCCCGCGACGCCCTGCGCGCGCCACGCTCGTATACACCGCGCTGTGGTACGCGCTGCTGCTGGTCTTCGCGCACGTGGGGCGCATGGGCGCGGGCATGGCGACGCTGCTCGCCGCGGGGTTCGTGCAGAGCATCGGGATGATCTCGATGTCGGCCACGATGCTGGCCGATGCCGCGCCGGGCTTCCGTGCGCGCGTCATCGGCGTGCGGATGCTCGCCGTGTACGGCCTGCCGCTCGGACTGCTCGCGGCCGGCATGCTGATTCCGCGCGTCGGCTATCGAAGCGCGCTCACGCTGTACACGACGCTCGGACTCGCGGTGACGATCGTGATCGGCCTCGTCTGGCGCGCCGCCCTCTGGCGCGCGCGCTGAGGTGCCTACGCGGTCGCCGCCTTCAAGTCGTCGAGCTGGCGGCGAACGCCGGCCACCATCGACGCGAGATCCGAGGTCAGCATGACCAGGTCGAAGCCGCGCTTGATCGCGCCGGCGGCGAACGCCGCGCTCGCGCAGTGCATGCACGCCTTGATGCCGTGCTTGTGCGCGGTCTCGCGGATCTTGTCGCAGGTGGCCATGTGCTTGGGATCGGGATTGTCCGGACGCGGCGTCATGCCGATGGCGAACGCCAGGTCCGAGGGGCCGATGTACACGGCGTCGAGCCCCGGCGTGGCGCAGATGGCGTCGAGGTTCGCCAGGCCTTCCTTCGTCTCCACCATGCCCATGACGACGATCTCGTCGTTGGCCTTGGCGACGTAGTCGGCTCCGCCGTAGTGAACGGCGCGCACCGGGCCCGACGAGCGGATCCCGACCGGCGGGTAGCGGCACGCGGCCACCGCCTTCGCCGCGTCCTCGGCGGTGTTGATCAGCGGGACGAGAATGCCGTAGGCGCCGAAGTCCAGCGCTTTCATGATCGTGGCCGGATCGTTCCACGCCACGCGCACCACCGGCACGGTGTCCGTCTGCGAGATCGCCTGCAGCATCGGCCACAGGTTCGCCATGTCGGTCAGGCCGTGCTGCATGTCGACGACGAGCGCGTCGAATCCCTGGCGCGCCATGACCTCGGCCGTGAAGCCGTTGGAGATCGACAGCCAGCCCATCGTGACGCAGCGCCCCTCGCGCCAGAGCTGCTTCATCTTGTTCGCTCGCATCCTCACACCTCGGTATGGTTGATGTTCATGGCGTTCGCCCCTTGAGCCGCAGGTCCTCGTACGGCGAGATGAACGGATGGCCGGGGATCGTCGGCACCTCCGCCACGTGCGGGCCGACGCCCGTCAGCACGGCCTGCTCGACGATCGGCGCGAACATCGCGCGCTCGTGCATGAGCTGCTGGATGCGATGCAGCAATGTCTCGCGACGCTTGCGGTCCATCTCCACCGCCTGGTCGCGAAACAGCGCGTCGATGTCGGGATAGCCGCCGTAGGAGCGGATCCCGCCGGAGATCACGAACGCCTCGATGCGCGTCGCCGCGTTGCCGGCCGCGCCACTGCCGACGCGTACCAGGTTCTTGAACTGCTTGTCCTGGTCGGCCTTGTAGAAGCCCGCGCGCTCCAGCGGACGCAGGCGCGCACGGATGCCGACGGCGCGCAGGCCATTGATGACGGCCTCCGACTCGGGCGCGAAGGTGATGTCCGTCGCGAGCTCGCCCGCGTCGAAGCCCTTGGGATAGCCGGCCTCGGCCAGAAGCTGTCGGGCGCGCGCGGGATCGTAGGGGTACTCGGGCGGCGCCCAGTAGAATTCGAAGTCGCGCGGAATGATGCTCGCCGCGGGCCTGCCGTATCCGAGAAATTCCGCGTCGCTGAACGCCTTGCGGTCGATCGCGAGGTTGGTGGCCAGCCGCACGCGGCGGTCCGCCCACGGCGATTTCGGATCCCACTGCTCCGTGAACACGACCCACTGGCTCACCGTCGGCAGAGCCACGCGCAGCGTGAGCCCCGGCGTGCGCCGCACGTCGTCCGCGTTCGGGCCGCGAAAGCCGGTCGCGATGTCGGTCTCGCCGCGCTTGAGCATCACCAGCCGCGTCGAATCGTCCGGGATGGATTTGAAGACGAGCCGCTTCACCGACGGCGTCTTGCGCCAGTAGCCGTCGAAGGCCTCGACCACCAGCTCGATCCCCGGCGTGAACGACACGAACCGGTACGGCCCCGCCCCGATCGGCGCCTTCTTGAAGCCGTCGTCGCCGACGCGCTCGACGTATTTCTTCGGCACGATCCAGGCCGCGCTGGTGGCCGGCGACGCGTAGAACGCCATGAAGTCCGGCCATGGCTGCTTGAGCCGGAAGCGGATGCGCTGCGGATCGACGATCTCCACGGCGGCCACGCGCGATTTCAGGCTCGTCGCGCCGCCGCCCTTGTAGCGCTCGAACGAGAACTTCACGTCCTCCGCGGTCAGGGTGTCGCCATTGTGAAAGCGGACACCGCGGCGCAGCGCAAACTCGTAGACGAGCCCGTCCTTCGACGTCGTCCACGACTCCGCCAGGCTGGGCGCCCACGCGTTGCCGGGCATCGGCTTCACCAGTCCGTCGTGCAGCGCGTACAGCGTGAGGAACGGCGTGATCACACCCGGCGTCTCGGCCGGGTCGAACCACGTGGGCGCGAGCGTGATGTTGAGCGCGAACGTGATCTGCCCCTCGGGCGCGGCGGCGACGCGCGGCGCCGGCGACCCGACCGCGAGGATGACGGCAAGCGGGAGCGCCCAGGCGAGCGACGCGCGGCGACTCATGGGTGGGGATCGTACACCCACGGCGTGGGTGGCGTAGAATCCGGGCCCGGAGGATCCATCATGGCCCGACCGGTCGTGTATCCCGACTCCATCGAACCGCTCGTCCGCTTCGTCGAGGAGACGACGCCCGAGCACATCGTCGCGCGCACCCACGATCGGCTCGCCGCCGGAACCTCGACCAGAGACATGCTGCTGGCGAGTGCCCTGGCGGTGGTGCGGTCGTCGGATCTGCCGCCCGGTCACCACGGCGGGCCGCTGCATCCGCTCGCCGGCCTGCACGCGGTGCGGCACATCGCGACGCGGCTGCCGGGTGACTACGCGCACCTGCCCGTCATCCAGAACGTGGTTGTGGCGAACAAGCACATCCACTCGCCCGCGATGGGCCCGTACATCCTCCCCGACGCGGAGCCCGTGTCGGAGCGTGACGACGTGGACGCGACGCTGGAGTCGATCCGGTTCGCGGCCAGCCGCGGCGTCTACAACGCGTGCGATCATTATTTTCTCTACCTGATGCAGCGCCTGTCGCCCATGCAGGTGCTCGAGCATCTGCTCGAGATCGCGATCCCCAAGAACCAGCTGGACGACCACTACTTCCTCTTCCCGGTCTTCACGTGGCGCGCCCTCGAATACCTCGGCTGGGAGTACGCGAAGTACATCGGCCGGGCGCCGGTCCGTTATGTCACGCGGCCCACGATGCCCGCCTCGCTGGACGACGTCGACGCGCTGATCGCGACCTTCGGCTTGCTGGATCGCGAGTTGCGCGCGGTGACCGGCGACGATGAGACGGCGGCCATCACCACGCTCGCCGACGAGATCGGCCGCTGCCAGAAGCTCAGCGAGGTGCCGGGAATGCTGGCGCGCGCGCTCGCCGATGGCCTCTCGCTCGAGGGCGCGGGGGAGGCGTTGTCCGTGGGCGGCTCGACGCTCTTCCTGCGCTCGCAGACGGGCAATCCGATGGACGTCCACATCAACACCGGCGCCAACACGCGGCGCTATCTGCTGCGACAGCCGGAGCTCTCGCTGCGTACGAAGCTTCGCGCGCTGCTCGTGTGGCACACCGGACCGGAAGTGATGATGGCCCAGCGCATGCTGGCGCCCGACATCCAGCCCGAGCCCGCACGCGTGGCCGCGCTGCCGCCGCGCACGCAGGACGCGCTGCTCGATGACATCGGCGGACTGATCGCGCGCCTGCCCGTCGGCGAGCGGTTGCCGAAGGCGAATCTGGCGACGTGGCGCTGCACCGACGAGGTCAAAGAGGCCGCGGCGCTCGCGCAGCACTACGCCAACGCGGGCTACGCCGCCGAGCCGCTGATCACGCTGCTCGGCACCATCGCGTGCCGCGACAACTTCACCGAGATGCACGCGCTGAAGCACCACCAGGCGACGTACGAGGAATTCCACACGACGCGACCCTCGCTGCGCTGGCGTCACCTGGTGGCCGCGGTGCAGGCGGCAGCCATCTCACACGGCCGGATCCAGGACGTGTGGGAGCACGCGGCCGACGTGATGCATTTCTAAACGACCGAGGAGACTCGCATGGCTCAAGCAACGTTGCCCCCGTGGATCCAGACGCTACGCCAGCGCGATCCCGAGTTCGCCGACTCGTACATGGCCCAGCGCGAGCGCATCCTCAAGGACGGCGCCATTCCCGCGAAGTACAAGCACCTGATGACGATGATCGTCGACGCGCTGCTGTCGCACCCCGACGGCGTGGCGACCATCGCCAATCGCGCCCGCGCGGCCGGGGCCTCGGAGGCCGAGATCGCGGAGGCGGTGGAGGTCGCGTATCTGTTCGGCGGAACGCCGGCGCTGGTGACGGCCGTGAGGGCGTTCCAATGATCCTCGAGCGCTTCAAAGTCCCGGAGAAGGACCAGGTCCTCGTGTCCGAAGCCGCGCTCCGCCGTACGGTCACGCTGATCTTCGAAAGGCTCGGCCTCACGGCCGAGGACGCCGCGGATGCGGCCGACGCGCTGACGATGACCGACCTGCGCGGCGTCGAGACGCACGGCGTGTCGAACATGCTGCGTGCGTACGTGCGCGACTATCGCGCCGGCAAGCTCGACCCGCGGCCCGGCTGGCGGATCGTGCGCGAGTCGCCGGGCACCGCCGTCGTCGACGCCGAGCGCCGGCTCGGCATCGTCGTGGGTCCCAAGGCCATGCGGCTCGCCGTCGACAAAGCGCGCGCCGTCGGCGTGGGGGTCGTGACGGTGTACAACAGCGGCCACTTCGGCGCGATCGGCCACTTCGCGATGCAGGCCGCGCAGCACGACATGATCGGCGTCTGCTTCACGGGCTCCAGCGTGAACGTGGTGCCGACGTTCGCGTCGAAGCCGATGATCGGCACGAATCCCATCGCCATCGCCGCGCCCGCGCGCCGCGAGGCGCCGATGCTGTTCGACGCCGCCACGTCCGCCATCGCGGGCAACAAGATCCGGCTGGCCATGCGCGTGGGCTCGCCGCTCCTCCCCGGCTGGGTGTCGGACAAGGACGGCACGCCGATCACCGAAGAAAAGCCGGTCTTCGATCGCGACGACTTCTACCAGCTGCCGCTCGGCGGCACGCGCGAGCAGGGCTCGCACAAGGGCTATGGGCTCGCGCTCATGGCCGAGGTGCTCTCGACGGTGCTCGCCGGCGCGCTGCCGACGATGCTGGCGTCCGGCAGCGGCAGCAAGAACCACTTCGCCGCCTACAACATCGCCGCGTTCACCGACGTCGAGCAGTTCAAGGACACGATGGATCAGATGCTCGAGCGGCTGCGCACCGCGACGCCGGCGCCGGGCCAGGAGCGCGTGCTCTACCCGGGCCTCTCGGAGTTCGAAGAAACGCAGAAGCGTCGCGCGAAGGGCATCCCGCTGCACAAGGAGGTGGTCGCGTGGTTCGCGGAGTGTACGCGTGAGCTCCGCATCCCCGCTCTCCTGGGCTAGCGCGGCGATGTAAAGACTACACAGATCGCCAAGCCGAGCCGCTTGGTTTTGTAACACTTACTCATGCGATTTAGAAGTGATTGGTTTAATTGGGGAAGTACTTGGCTCGCCCCCTGCACTGCGAAACGGCCAACCGTGAACGCACGAAGGGGGAACTGAATGGTCGAGCTTCAGATGTGTAGCAGCGCCGGCATGCAGCGCGTCCGCGACGTCATCACGCGGGTCGCTCCAACGACCGCCACCGTTCTGCTGACCGGCGAAAGCGGCGTCGGCAAGGAAGTCGTCGCGCGGGCGATCCATCAAGCGTCGCCGCGCGCCGGCGAGCAGTTCCTGAAGGTCAACTGCGCGGCGCTCCCCGGGGAACTGCTGGAATCCGAGCTCTTCGGGCATGAGCGCGGCGCCTTCACGGGCGCCTATCGCGACAAGCCCGGGAAGTTCGAGGTCGCCCAGCGCGGCACCCTCATGCTCGACGAGATCGGCGAGGTGCCGCTGCGATTGCAGGCCAAGCTCCTTCACGTGCTTCAGGACGGCGAGTTCGCGCGCGTCGGCGGCCAGCGCGTGATGCACACCGGGGCGCGCATCCTGGCGGCAACTAACCGCGACCTGACCGCAGAAATCCGGGCGGGCCGCTTCCGAGAGGACTTGTACTACCGCCTCAACGTGATCGAGGTCCATATCCCCGCGCTGCGGGAGCGTCGCGAGGAGATCCCGGCGCTCATCGAGTATTTCCTCGCGCGGTCGAACGCGGCGTACGGCCGCGCCGTCCCGATTGCCCCGGCCATGCGGCGGCTCTTCGCGGAGTACGCCTGGCCGGGCAACATCCGACAGCTCGAAAACGTCATCAAGCGCGTCGTCGTCCTGAGCGACGCCGGCGCCGTCTACAACGAGCTGACGTCGCGCGGGTCGTCCGAAGCGCCCGTCCCCGCCCCTGAGGCGATGCCGGTGGCCTCCCTCACGGCGCAGCTCGATCTCAAAGCGATCGCCAGACGCGCGGCGCGCGATGCGGAGCGTCTCGCCATCGCCGACGTGCTCGAGCGCACACGCTGGAACCGGGCCAAAGCGGCCCGGCTCCTCGGCATCAGCTACAAGGCGCTGCTCTACAAGATCGTCGACTGCGGACTGGCGTCACCGATACAGAAGACGACGGCGAGCGTTGCCTGACCGAACGAACGCGAGCGAGGGAGCCATGAATTCGACAGAGCTCGAGCTGGCGGATGCCCTGGGCAAGAACGAGAAGCTCATGCAGGCCCTCGCCGAAGCGCGGGAGGAGCTGGGCGCGCTCCGCGAGGAGGTCGAGAAGCTCGCCGCGCCGCCCTCGACCTACGGTATCTATCTCACCGCCAACGAGGACGGCACGATCAACGTGCTGGCCCAGGGCCGGAAGGTCAAGGTTCACACGCACTCGTCGATCGTGGTCGGCGCGTTGAGGCCGGGGCAGGAAGTGATTCTGAACGAGGCGATGAACGTCATCGACGTGGCGGGGTTCGAGGTCCAGGGCGAGGTCGTCATCGTCAAGGAGCGCCTCGACGATCAGCGCGCGCTCGTGACGCTGCGCGCGGACGAGGACCAGGTCGCTGTCATCGCCGAGCCGCTGCGGGCGCTGCCACTTCGTATCGGTGATCACGTCCTGATGGATGCGAAGTCACGGTATCTGCTGGAGAAGCTGCCCAAGAGCGAGGTCGAGGACCTGTCGCTGGAGGAAGTGCCGGACATCGGCTACGACGACATCGGAGGTCTGGGCGGTCAGATCGAGACGATGAGGGACGCCATCGAGCTGCCGTACCTCTACGCCGACGATTACAAAGAGCACAAGCTGGCGCCACCCAAGGGCGTTCTGCTCTATGGCCCGCCCGGATGCGGCAAGACCATGATCGCCAAGGCCGTCGCCAACAACCTGGCCGAGAAAATCTCGCAGCGGCGCGGCGAGAAGATCAAGGGCTTCTTCCTGAACGTCAAGGGCCCGGAGCTGCTCAACAAGTACGTCGGCGAGACGGAGCGCAAGATCCGGGAGATCTTCGTGAAGGCCAGGGAAAAGGCCAGCGAGGACGTGCCGGTGGTCGTGTTCTTCGACGAGATGGACGCGTTGTTCCGCACGCGCGGGACGGGCATCTCGTCGGACATGGAGAGCACCATCGTGCCGCAGCTGCTCGCGGAGATCGACGGCGTCGAGGGTCTGAAGAACGTGATCGTGATCGGCGCGAGCAACCGCCAGGATCTCATCGACCCGGCGGTCCTTCGGCCGGGGCGACTCGACGTGAAGATCAAGATCGAGCGACCCGATCGAGGCGCTGCGGCGGACATCTTCGCCAAATATCTCACCGCCGAGCTTCCGATCGCCGAGTCAGAGACCCGGGCGTCCCACGGTGACGCGAAGGCCGCCGTCCAGGGCCTGATCGCCGCCGCCGTCGAGGCGATGTACGCGCCGAGCGACGCCAATCGCTTCCTCGAGGCGACCTACGCGAACGGCGAGAAGGAGATTCTCTACTTCAAGGACTTCGCCTCCGGCGCGATGATCGAGTCGATCGTGCGCCGCGCGAAGAAGCTCGCGCTCAAGCGCTACATCGGCCGCGGCGAGAAGGGTCTCACCGGGGACGATCTCGTGTCCGCCGTCCGCGAAGAGTTCAAGGAAAACGAAGACCTTCCGAATACGAGCAACCCGGACGACTGGGCGAAGATCGCCGGCCGCAAGCGCGAGCGCATCGTCGCCATCAAGCTCGTCACCCAAGAACCCGAGCAGGCGTCAAACACCGCGGTCGAGCGCATCGTCACCACCGGCCAGTATCTGTAGGCGCCGGCGCGACGAAGATGTCGTAATCTTCGGCCGTGGATCTCCACGGCTCGGCGGCGCTCGTTACCGGCGGATCGGGCGACCTCGGCCGCGCGATCGCCATCGCGCTCGCGGACGCGGGCGCCGACGTTGCGATCACCTGGCTCGAATACAAGGACGGGGCGCTCGAGACGTGCCGGCGCGTCGGCGAGCGGGAGCGACGCGCGGCCATGGTGCAGCTCGATCAGACGAACACCGCCGCGATCGAGCCCGCGGTCGAGACGGCGGTGGCCGAGCTCGGACGGCTCGACATCCTCGTCAACAACGCCGGCTGGAACATCGGGGTGCCGTTTCGCGATCTCGACGGCCTCACCGCCGACATCTGGGATCACATCCAGGACGTGAACCTTCGCGGCCCGTTCTTCCTGGCTCGCGCGGCGGCGCGCCACCTGCGCGCGCGCGGCGCCGGGCGGATCGTGAACGTGGCGTCGGTCGCCGGCCTCCGGGCCGCCGGCAGCAGCATCGCCTACGCGGTTGCCAAGGCCGGGCTCATCCATCTCACGCGCTGCCTGGCGGTGGCGCTCGGGCCCGAAGTTGCCGTGAACTGCGTGTCCCCGGGGCTGATGGAAGGCACGCGGATGGCCCAGCGGCTGCCCGCCGAACTGGTGAGCAGCACCAAGCAGCAGTCGGTGCTGCAGCGCTCGACCGCCATCGACGACGTCGCCGCGCAGGTCGTCGCGTTCTGCCGCGCCGACAGCATCACCGGCCAGGTGCTCAACATCGACGCGGGCGTGTACTTTCACTGAGTGACGCCGCGGTCATCGAACCCCTCCGGGGCCAGTCGACGATAACGCCCCGCCCAAGCTAACAGCCGTTTCACAAGGCGCCAGGTCCGGGGTCACACATCGAAAGGAGACGTCCATGGCTTCGATCCGCAAGGAGGTTGTCATCGACGCACGGCCCGACGCGGTCTGGGACGCGATCCGCGACGTCGGGGCGCTGCATACGCGGCTGGTCCCGGGCTTCGTTGTGGACACAACGCTGGAGCAGGGCGCGCGCGTGGTCACGTTCGGCAATGGCCTGGTGGCGCGGGAGCTGATCGTCGACCTCGACGATGCGGCCCGGCGCCTCGCGTGGGCCGTCGTCGGCTCGCCGCGTTTGACCCATCACAACGCCTCGGTGCAGGTCTTCGACGAGGGCGCGCGGCAGAGCCGCGTCGTGTGGATCGCCGACGTGCTGCCCCACGAGATCGCGGGATACATGGGCGAGCGGCTCGAGCAGGGCCTGGGAGTCATGAAGAAGACGCTGGAGCGATGACGCCGCACCCGCTCGTGACGCAGCTGCGGTTCACGCGCCGTGAATGGGTGCGCGGGCTCCGGTCGGTGACCGCGGCGGAGGCGCAGCGCCGCTTCGACCCGATCAATCCGATCGCGTGGATGATCGGACACCTCGCATGGCAGGAGCAGCGCTACTTCGTGGAGCTGGCCCAGAACGAAGTCGCCGTGCCGGAGGTCGAGCAGTTCGGCTACGGCAAGCCGCTGAGCGTGCCGTCACTCGACGAGGCGTGGCGGTGGTGGCGCGCCGTCACCAGCGCTGCCGACACCTATCTCGACGGCATCCGCGCCCGCGATCTCACCCGGCCGTGGAAGCGCGACCGGTCGGGCGAGACAGCGGGCACGCGGCTGCTTCGCACCACCTATCACTACTGGTTTCACCTGGGCGAATCGCAGGCGGTGCGGCAGCTGCTCGGCCACACGAAGCTGCCGACGTTCGTCGGCGTCTTTGGGAAGTCTCCGTACCGCCCCGAGCGCTGATCGCGCAGGAGCGACCCCCATGGATCGCGTAGCGCGGTTCGCGCGCGCGGATGTATGGGGGCGCGTTCGGCGGCGACACCATACATCGTGTCGTGCGCGCGCGACGACCAGTTGTATCGGGAATTGACTCGTGCTGCTCTCGCCCCGATCCTCGCGCTCGGAGGTGCGAGCGCCATGACGAGGCACGACCTGGACCGATTCTTCGACGGCTGGAACCGCCACGACGTCGACGCGCTGATGACCTTCATGGCGGACGACTGCGTGTTCGAAACCAGCTCGGGCCCCGAGGCGTGCGGCACGCGCCACGCCGGTCGCGAGCGCGTGCGCGCCGCCTTTGGCCGCGTCTTTGCGAGCTATCCGGACGCCGCGTTCGCCGGCACTCGCCACTTCGTCACGGGCGACCGCGGCGTCTCGGAGTGGCGCTTCACGGGGACCACACCCGACGGCAGAAAGGTGGAGGTCGACGGCTGCGACGTGTTCACCTTCGCCGGCGACAAGATCTCCGTGAAGAGCTCGTTCTTCAAGAACCGCACCGCGTGAGGGCTCAGAGCTTTGCGACGCCCGCCCGCGCGCAGTCCTCGTCCTGCTGCGACGTGCCGCCGCCGCCGCCGCACGCGCCCTCCACCACGCCGTTGCGGATGATCGGCACGGCGCCCTGGCTCGGGATCATGTGTCCACCCTCGGCGGCCATGATTCCCTGGATGATCGGGCTGCCCGCGCGCTCCTGCAGCTCCCCGCTCGGCCGCGCGAACGCGACCGACGCGATGGCCTTGCCCTGCGAGCCGTAGGCGCCGGCCCACAGCGCGCCGTCCATGCGATTGAAGGCCACGAGGCGTCCGCCGGCGTCGCAGACCGCCACGCTGATCTTGATGTTCAGCTCCCTGGCGCGTGCGAGCGCCGCCTGAACGACCTGATTCGCTTCCGCGAGCGTCAATGCCATGGCTGTCGTCTCCTTCCGACCGCGCTCCCGCGCGGCGCCGCCATTTGTATCACGGCGCCGGCGACGCGTCTGTCGCGCGTCGTCCGGGTCCGAGCAGGATCATCGTGGCCGCGACGCCCTGCAGCCCCATGCAGGCGCCGAGGGCAAGCGAGTAGCTGCCCGCGTGGTCGCGGACGACGCCGACGAGCGAAGGCCCGAACGCAAACGTGAGCTGATTGATGCCGACCGCGAGGCCGACCAGCGCGGCGAAGCGCTCGCGCGGCCATTCCACGGAGAGGATCAGACCGGGCAGCGTCGTGAGGTTGCCGACGCCGAGGCCGAACAAGACGCATCCGGCGTAGACGGCTGACGCCGAGGACGCGGCGCTGAGCAGTGCGAGGCCGAGCATCTGCACGAGCAGCGTGACGCTCGCCGCGGCCCGGGGGTTCACCCGATCGACCACGACGCCCGTCACGAGCCGGCCGATCAGCGCCGTCGCCGTCGTGATGCCGATGGCGCGCGCGGCGCCGGCCGCGCCGAGGACCGGCGCCACGACGCTGACCAGATGCGTGAGGACACCGACCTGTGCCGCCAGCCCCAGCGCGAACGGAATCGACACGCTCCAGAAGCGCCACGTGGCCAACGCGTCACCGCGCGCGCCGCGGTGCCGGTCGACGCGAGGCGCGGCGTCGGGCGCCGCCGGCGCGCCGTCGGGCCCGAGGCCGAGCGCGCGCGGACCGCGGCGCATCGCGATCAGCGCCGTGGCGATGACGACCATGAACGACCCGATGCCCGCGCTGGCGAGCGCCTGCCGAAAGCCGAGCGCCGCGATGAGCGGGATGAGCATCGGCGTGACGATCACGCCGCCGAGGGTCGCGCCGTTGAACGCGATGCTCACCGCCAGACCGCGCCGGCGCTCCCACCACGGCGCGAGGATGATGTTGATGGCGGCGCCGCTCATCGAGCCCCACCCCAGCGCCATCACGACAAAGGCGGGATAGAGCTGCCACGGGCGCGTCACGACGCCGAGCGCGGTGAGCCCGGCGGCCATGGCGACGCTGCCGACGACGACGACGACGCGCGGGCCGAAGCGCTCGTACACGGAGCCGACGGCCATGGTCAGCAGCGCGCCGACCACGTAGTAGATGGTGACGGGCGCCGACACCGCCGCCGCCGACCATCCGTGCAGGCGCTGCAGCGTCGCCACGTACACGGTGATGCCGTAGAAGCCCAGGCCAAAGCTGAACAGCGCCATGACGAACGTGGCGCCCACCACGTTCCAGCCGTAGAAGTAGCGCGCTCGCCTCACGAGGCCGACGCTACGGGCGGACGCCCGAGCGGTCTCGCCGTTTTCGGACGTGATCGTCGGACCAAACTCGCGCGCGCAGTTGCGCGTGCTACGCTCACGGCGAGATGAGCCGCGATGTCCTCGATCGCCGGGCGTGCGATCGCGCCAGGATCACGCGCGACGAGAAATTCGACGGCCGGTTCTTCACCGGCGTGCTCACCACGCGTATCTACTGCCGGCCCACCTGCCCGGTGAAGCCGGCCAAGTCACGCAACGTGGTCTTCTTTCCCACGGCCGCCGCCGCCGAGCGCGCCGGGTTCCGCCCGTGCCTGCGCTGCCGACCCGAGACCGCGCCCGGCACGCCCGCCTGGCGGGGCGCGGCCGCGAGCGTGTCACGCGCGCTGCGGCTGATCGAAGCGGGATTCCTCGACGACGGGCGCAGCGTCGACGAGCTCGCGGACACGCTCGGGATGACGGCGCGCCATCTGCGCCGGCTGTTCCTGCGCCACGCGGGCGCCTCGCCGACGGCCGTCGCCACCACGCGACGCGTCCAGCGCGCGAAGACGCTCCTCGATGCGACGAGCCTGAGGATGTCCGCCGTCGCGTTCGCGGCGGGATTCACCAGCATCCGCCGCTTCAACGCCGCGTTCCGCGCGGTGTACCGCCGGCCGCCCAGCGCGGTGCGACGGCGCCGCGCGCGGCGTCACTCGGCCGCGGACACCGTGGCGGCGCGCCAGATCCGACGCGCGCCCTTGTCGATGTTGAGCGCGACGACGGCCGCCGCCGCGAGGAACACGCACGCCAGCGCGAACGCCGCGCCGTAGCCGCCGGTCGTCTCGAACAGCGCGCCGGCGAGCCACGAGCCGAGCGCCGAGCCCGTCTGATGCACGAGGAAGATCAGGCCGAAGACCGAGCTGACGGAGAACCGCCCGTAGATGTCCGCCGTGAGCGCCGACGTCATCGACCCGGTGCCGGCCATCGTGATCCCGCCCAACACCGCCACGAACAGAATCGCCAGCGGGTTGTCGCGGATGAGGAACAAGCCGGCGAAGATCGCGATGCGCCCGGCGTAGATGGCGGCGAGCACCGGCCGCCGTCCGAACCGGTCCGAGAGCGCGCCCAGCATGACCGTGAAGCCGATGCTCGAGCCTCCAAGCACGCCGAGCGTCCACGAGGCGAACATCGGCGTGTAGCCGTGATCGCTCAGCATCGGCACGCCGTGTGCGGACAGCAGCGCCATCGAGAAGCCGCACGTGAAGAACGAGCCCGCGAGCTGCCAGAACGCGAGCGTCTGCAGCGCCTCGCCGGCGGCCACGCGCTCGCTCGCGGTCGCGCCGGCTTTCGTCCTGGGCGCCTCGCCGTCCGGACGCAGACCCATGGACTCGGGCGAATCCCGAACGATGAACAGGCACAGCGGCAGCACGAGCACCACGATGCCGGCCGCGATGACGACGTAGGTGATGCGCCACCCGGTGTTGAGAATGAGCCACGTCACCGCCGGCACGAGCAGGCTCATGCCGGTCATCGATGCGCTTCCGAGCAGCGAGAGCGCCGTCCCGCGGCGCTTGTTGAACCATCGCGCGACCACGCCGGAGGCGATGACGGGCCCGGTGCCCGCCAGACCGAGCGGCACGAGCACACCGTAGACGACGGCGAATTCCCAGACGTTGCGCACCATCGCCGTCATCACGAGCGAGGCGACCAGCACGAGCGTGCCGACCGAGCTGACGAGCCGCACGCTGAAGCGATCGAGCAGCATGCCGGCGAAGGGCATGAACACGCCGTAGAGCAGGAGGCTCAGGGCGATCACCAGCGAGAAGCTGGCGCGATCGAGATGCAGATCGCCCACGATCGGCTTGAGGAACGGACCGACCGCGTGGCGGATCCCGGTGGAGATGAAGGTCGTCACGGAGAAGGCGGCCACCACCCACCACCCGTAGAAGATCGCGCGGTCTCTCATGTCTTGAACGACTTTACCGCATCAGCTCCTGCCGCAGCCGCTCGGCGACGATCGCCTCGTCGCCGGGCTGCAGATTGATCGGATCCACGGCGATCTCGTCCCCGTACCCACCCTGGTGCGCGCCCTGCTGGACGTAGATGTGGGGATCGCCCTGCGCCAGCGCCACCTGCACCGCGTGGCCGGAGCGCCCAGCCCAGTCGGGCGTGAAGTAGACGACGGCGTGAGGAATGACGCGATTGACCGAATCGTGCTCGACCACCGCGCGCAGGCCGGGAATGTCGGCCAGCGCCTCGACGATCGTCGCGCAGACGTCGGTGTAGCGCTTCATCTCGGCCTTCTCGTCCTCGGCCATGAAGCACTCGAGCGCGGTGACGAGCCCGCAGATCTCCTCCTTCGACGTCTTGGCCGCGCGACCAAGCGCCTGGTTCGGGCTGGCGTTGAGCGCGACGGCGCGCACGAGATCGCGGCGCCCGGCCAGGATGCCGGTCGACTGCGGCCCGCGGATACCCTTGCCGCCGCTGAAGCTCACCAGATCGGCGCCCAGGCGCAGGAACTTCGTGAGGTTCTCGCGCGGCGGCAGCATCGACGCGGCGTCGACGATGACGGGCACGCCGCGCGCGTGGGCGATGGCGATCACCTGCTCGAGCGACAGCACGCCCGGCGGGCTCGTGAACGGGGAGACGAGGTACGCGACGGCCGCGGTCCGCTCGCCGATGGCCGCCTCCAGCTCGAACGGCTGCGTGCGACGCGCGAGCCCGATCTCGACGAGCACGCCGCCGGCCACGCGGTAGGCCTGATCGTACGCGAAGCGATGCGCGCGCTGGATCACGATCTCGTTGCGCATCCCCTGCGTGTCGGGCAGCCGGGTGATCTTCGCGGGATCGGCGCCGGCGATGCACGCCGCCGCCTGCAAGATCAGCCCCGAGCTCGCGCCCGCGGTGACGAACGCGGCCTCGGCGCCGAGCATGCGTGCGATGGCGGCGCCGGCCGCCTCGTTCAGCTCGTCGAGGTTGACCAGCGCCGTCGATGCCTCGCGCATCGTCTCGAGCGCCTCGGACCGGAGCAGCGCGCCGCCGTAGCGCGTGGTCGTGCCGCAGCCGTGAATGATCGGTCGAATGCCGAGTCGGCGATAGATCGCAGGAACGGGCTTCGCGGGCGTCACGCGCAGATCCTCCTCTATGGCTGTGTGTACTTCACTTCGGAGCGATAGGTCTTGTAGTCCCCGACGAAGAATGGCTGGAGCGCGGGGGCGAACTCCTTGCGGTAGAGGTCACTCTGCTCGTACGCCTGCATGTCGCGGGCGCTGTCCCAGAGACTCACGGCAAAGCCCGTGTCCTTGTCGTCAGAATCCTGGAGCAGCCACCGCCCGCGCAACCCCGCGACGGTGTTCCCCTTCGCGGCCACGGTCGCCCGATACGCCTTCTCGAACTCGTTCCAGGAGCCGGCCCGGAGCTTTCCCCACGTGATCCGCATGATCATGTCGTTCCTCCTGCGTCATGAGGGCCAAGCGCGTTGTCGCGAGAGGCCGCCATTATGCTACGGACTCGGCCGCGGGGCCGGCGGTGTCGCGCGCAGCCCGGCCGCGACGTCGCGGGCGGTGGCCGCGCCGCGCTCGGCGAACAGGCGGCAGAGTCCCGTGTACTGCGCGGGGTCGAGCAGCGCGTCGACCTGTGCCTTGCTGAGCCGCGCGCTCACGTGCGGGTCGGCGGCCAGCGTCTCGCGGAATGGCCGCGCCTGCGTCGCCGAGGCCTGCGCCGCGTCGTAGATGGCGTCGTGCGCGCGCTGGCGGCCGATCTGCCTGCCGAGCTCGAGCATGAGCGCCTCGGCCATGATGAGTCCGCCCGATAGCTCGACGTTGGCGCGCATGCGCTCGGGAAACACCTGCAGCCCATCGAAGAGCGCGACCATCCGCGCGAGCACGTCGCCGGTCAGCTCGCAGGCGGGCACGATCGCCCGGCTCATCATGATGCTCGTGGTGCGGTCGGCCTCGTGCTCGGTCTGCATCGCCTCGAGCGCCAGCGGCACGAGCGCGCGAATCTGCGCGGCGGCGGCGACGATGTCCTGCGAGAGCTTGGGATTGCGCTTCTGCGGCATCGTGCTGCTGCCGACGGTGCCGGGCGGCACCGGCTCCTCCACCTCGCCGAACTCCTGCTTCATCAGCGTGTAGATCTCGCGCGCGATCTTGCTGCACGTCGCCGCGAGCATGCCGAGCAACAGGACATATTCGGCCTGGTGATCACCGAGCGTACGCGCCGGCACCGGCATCGCAGACAGCCCGAGGCGCGCCGCCATCCTGTCCTGCGTGGCGAGACCCGGCTCGCCGAGCGAGGCCAGCGTGCCCGCGCCGCCGCCCAGCATCGCGACGAACACGCGCGGCTCGCAGCCACGCAGCCGCTCGACGTGGCGGCACAGCTCGTCGATCCAGACGGCGACCTTGAAGCCGAACGTCGCGGGCACCGCGTGCTGTCCGTGCGTGCGGCCCGGCAGCACCGCGTCCTTCGTGCGCTCGGCGAGATCGGCCAGCGTGGTCAGGATCGTCGCGAGCTGCCGAAGGAAGATGTCGTGGGCCCGCCGCACCTGCAACAATTGACCCGTCTGCGTCACGTTCTGGGTCGTCGCTCCCCAGTGCACGTAGCCGCCAGCGTCGCCCTCGCACGCGCGATCCAGCTCCCAGACGAGCGGGACCAGCGGGTGGCCGGTCTTGGCCAGTCCCGCGCGCACGGCCGCGAGGTCGAGATAGTCCAGGCGCGCCTTGCGCGTGATCTCCCGCGCGGCGGGCTCGGGAATGATTCCGAGCTCTGCCTGCGCCTGCGCGAGCGCGGCCTCCACGTCGAGCCACGACTGAAAGCGCGCGCTCTCGGTGAACAGCGCGCGCACGCCCGGATCCTCGATCCGAAGAGAGGTCGGCTCCTCGAGCATGCGGTCCTCGTCAGCGGACGCGGGGCGCCGCGCCCGGCGCGTACACGGCGGGGTGGACGTCCACGCGGTACGACCGTTCGACCATGTCGATTCCCGCCGAGCAGTGTATCCGATGCCGCGGCCACCGCATCGCAAGGCGCAGGACAGGAGGTCCGGCATCATGAAAAAGCTACAGGACAAGGTGGCCATCGTCACCGGTGCATCGAAAGGCATCGGCGCGTCGATTGCCCGCCATCTGGCCGAGGAAGGCGCGGCCGTCGTCGTCAACTACGCGTCCAGCGCCTCCGATGCCGCTCGCGTCGTGAGCGAGATCACGCGCAGCGGCGGGCGTGCCATCGCGGTGCAGGCCGACGTCGCCAGGCAAGCGGACGTCGATCGGCTGTTCGCCGACACCGAGAAGGCCTTCGGGCGGGTCGACATCCTCGTCAACAACGCGGGAATCTACGAGTTCGCGCCGCTGGAAGCCGTCAGCGAGGCGAGCTACCGCAAGCAGTTCGACACCAACGTGCTCGGCGTGCTGCTCGCGTCTCAGGCGGCCGCGCGTCGCTTCGGCGCCGCCGGAGGGAGCATCATCAACATCGGCTCGGTGGCGGGCACGGCCACGCCGCCGATGGGCGCGGTCTACAACGCCACGAAGGCCGCGGTGGACGCGATCACGCGGACCCTGGCAAAGGAATTCGGACCGCGCAACATCCGCGTGAACGCGATCAACCCGGGAACGGTGGAGACGGAAGGTGTGCACGCCACCGGCATATTCGAGAGCGACTTCCTCAAGGAGGCCGTGGCGAAGACGCCGCTGGGCCGGCTCGGTCAGCCGCAGGACATCGCCCCCGTCGCCGTGTTCCTCGCGTCGTCGGATGCCGCGTGGGTGACCGGCGAGACGCTCAGGGTCGCAGGCGGTCTGCAGTGAGCACGGACCGTCAGCGGGCGCCTTCGCTCAGTTGATCAGGCCGTAAAACCGGCCGGCGTTGTCGCAGGTCATCTTGCGAACGACGTCGGCCGGCAGATGCTTGAACTGCTCGCTGATGTACTTTTCCGACTCGGGCCAGACGCCGTCGGGGTGCGGATAGTCCGAGCCCCACATCAGCGTGTCCACGCCCATCTCGTCGATCAGCTTTGTCCCCACGCGGTCGTACTGGAACGTCGCCTTGCACTGCCGCCGCCAGTACTCGCTGGGCTTCAGCTTGAGCGGCAGGTCCTTGTACTGGTCCTCGTACTCGAAGTCCATGCGATCGAGCACGTACGGAATCCAGCCGATGCCACTCTCGCCGAACGCGATCTTCAGATTCGGATAGCGCTCGAACACCGCGCGGCCCATCAGCGCCGTGAGGATGTTCGCGAGCGTCATCTGGAACAGGCAGAGGCCGCTGTACATGAGCGCGCGCTGGGTGAGGCCCGTGTACTTTTCGCGCAGTGAGGGCGACACCGACGGGAACGTGTGGAAGTGCAGCGGGATGCCGACCTCGTTGACGGCCGCCCAGAGCGGCTCCCACTGCTCGTGCCACATGGGCTCCATCTCCCACGAGCACGACAGCTCGATGCCCTTGAAGCCGAGCTTGGCGACGCGATGGACTTCCGCCACGGCCGCGTCGATGTCGCCGTACGGCAGATTCGCGAGCCCGATGTGACGGTCGGGGTAATGGCGGCAGAAGTCGGCCATCCACGTGTTGTAGATGCGCACCATCTCGTTGGAGGCCTCGATGTCCTTGAGCTTTGCGGCGGCGGCGAGGATGCCGTAGATGACTTCGGCGTCCACGCCGTCGCGATCCATCTCCTTGACGCGCAGATGTGGGTCGCCCGGTCGGCGGATTCCCTGCTTGCCGTCCTCGTAGAGGCCCGTCGACGCCATCACATCGACGCGCAGCTGCTTGCCCGGCGCGTACTTGGTGCCGGAGGCGCCCACGCCGCCGGCGATCCCGAACTTGACGCCGTTCTTCGCGACCCACCAGCGGTCGCCGTCGGGCCCGTCCGCCACGTACGGCATGCGGTCCTTCAAGGCCTGGGGCGCTTCGGACGTGAAGAGGTCGGGAGGCAGCCAGATCAGGTCGAGATGGCAATCCGCGGAGATCCGGTTGTAGCGCATGGAACCTCCTCACTCTTCTTATGCTCGCCTCGGACTGTGGGGCCCCAGCCCCACGAAGTCCTATGGCTCGCACTACGCGAGAAACAGCTCGCAGGTGTCGAGCCACGCCTGCGTGGTGAGCGCGAGCGACTCCACGTCGATGCGCTCGTCGTTGCCGTGGAAGCGGCTGGACATCGACTCCGCGGTCAACGACCGGGAGAACAGCCCGAAGCCGTAGGCGACGGCGCCGTGCTCCCGGAAATATGGCGCGTCGGTGAATCCGACGATCAGCTTGGGCAGCAGACGCGCGCCGGGGTAATGTCCGTCGACGACGCGGCCGAGCACGTCCCAGAGCGGCGTGCCGATCGGCGAAACCGACGCCTGCTTGGAAAAGAGCTTCTCGATCTCGACCTCGTCGGCGAGGTCGCCGAGGGCTTTGTCGATGTGGCGCCGCACCTCATCCTCGTTGTCGCCGGGGATTGTGCGGATGTCGACCTCGATGTCGACCACGTCCGGAATCACGTTCGTCTTCACCCCGGCGCGGCACATGTTCGGGGAAAAGGTCGTGTGCGTCGCCGACCACGCGAAGCGCGCCAGGGCGGGAGCCAGATGCTCGATCGTCTCGTCCACGCGCGAGGGATCCAGCAGCGCCGCCTTCACGGCGGGCTCGACGTCGAGCGTGCCGACGAACGTCGTCCACAGCTCGTCGACGTACGGCGAAGGCCGATACTCCGCGAGGCGGCTCACGACGTGCGCGGCCTTGACCAGCGCGTTGTCCGAGCCGTACGGCATCGAGCCGTGGCCGGGCGTGCCCTTCACGCGCAGCCGTCGCCACGCCACGCCCTTCTCGCCGACGTGCGCGGTCACGTGCAGCTCGCCATCGTGCGAGCTGACGGTGCCGCCGTTCTCGGTCAGCAGATAGTCGGCGCGCAGCGCGTCCCAATGCTTCTTGACGACGTGTCCGGCGCCGAGCGCGCCGCCCGCCTCCTCGTCGGCGCACGCGAGGTAGACCAGCGTGCCGCGCGGCCGCCATCCCCGACGCGCGAGTGTCTTGAGCGCGACCGCCTGCGAGGCGGTCAGGTTCAGCATGTCGACGGCGCCGCGTCCCCAGACTTCGCCGTTCACCAGCTCGCCGCCGAACGGATCGCGCGTCCAGTGCTCGGGCGTCACCGGCACGACGTCCGTGTGGCCCATGAGGCACAGGGTCGGCGCGGCCGGGTCGCTGCCTTCGATGCGTGCCACGAGGCTCGCGCGTCCCGGCGCGCCGTCGGGCTCGTAGACCTCGAGGTCGAGACCGCTGCCCTGCAGATACGTACGCAGCACGTCGCTGGTCCGCACCTCCTGTCCGGAAGCCACGGAGCCGTCGTTGACGCACCGGTTGCGGATCAGCTGCTGCAGCAGCTCGACGGTCTGGCCGGTCACCGCGGGGTTCATGCGTCGAACCCGTAGAGGCGCGCGGCGTTGTCGCGTGTGATGCGCCGACGTTCGTCGTCGGGTACGTCGGCGAAGATGCGATCGAGCAGCTTCTGGGACTGGGGGAACGTGCTCTCCGTATGCGGGTAGTCCGAGCCCCACATCATCGAATCGACGCCGATCAGGCGGCGGTCGCGCATGCCGAGCGCGTCCTCCTGGAAGCTCAGGAACACGTTGCGCCGGAAGTAGTCGCTCGGCAGCCCCTCCTTGAAGCGGTGCCACCACGGCCGACGCGCGCGCTGCGTGTACGTGTAGTCGAGCCGATCGAGGAAGAACGGCACCCACCCGAGCTCGTGCTCGACCGAGCCGACGCGCAACCGGGGATAGCGCTCGAAAACGCCGGAGAGAACCAGATGCGCCAGCGAGACCTTCATGTAGCGATCCCAGGTGGCGATCAGCCCCGGACGCGCCGTGCGGTTGTCCTCGTACGCCACGCCGGCCGCCGGCCGGAAGGTGGCGATGTGCAGGCTCAGCGGCATCTCGAGATCCTGCGCCGCTGCCCAGAACGGCTCGTACTCCGGGCGATCGTAGGACGCGCTTTCCGCGGGACCGACGGTGATCATGGCGCCGACCAGGCCGAGCTTGCGCGCCCGGGTCAGCTCGGCGACCGCGCCGGGCACGTCCTCGACGTGGATGGTCGCGACTCCCTTCAGCCGCTTGGGATCGTGCCGGCAGAAGTCGGCGAGCCAGTCGTTGTACCCGGCGAAGATCGCGGCGAGCAGCTGACCGTCGGGGACCTGATAGAGCGAGAGCCCCTCCGTCGGATAGATGACGGAGCCCCACACGCCGTCGAGATCATTGTCGGCGAGGAACTCCCGTGGATCGTACGCGCCGCGCCGGACGTCCTCGAAGCGGCCGGCCGGACGCAGCTCGTCGGGACGATCGAACCGCTTGCCCGTCTGCGCCCCGCCCTGGAACGAGTTGGTGCGAACGCCGTCCACGAACCACCAGTCGCCATCGGCGTCGCTCACGACCCGCGGCGCGCGCTCGGCGTATGTCGCCGGCAGTCGCCCCTTCCACGTGTCGGGCGGCTCCACCACGTGCGAGTCGGACGAGATGACCCGATAGTCCTGCATCGTCATGCGTCAGGCACCCGCGTGGACTGCCAGGCGAGCATCCGCCATTGCTCACCAATCTTCGTGTAGATCGCCAGATACCGAACGGTGAAGCGCTGCTCCTTGCCAGCGTTCTCCACGTGCATGTCCGAGACGCCATTGACGACGCCGACGTCGCCGTGAACGCGTGCGAGCCGGTCGCGCGGCGCGATGCCGCGATAGTGCGGCTTGCCGGCGCGGAGATTCGAGAGATGCTCCTTCTTCGACTCGAGGCGCGCGCTGGAGTGCACGTACGTGAGATCGTCGGCGAGCGATGCGTCGAGCGCCGCCCAGTCGCCCTTGCGCATCGCCTCGAAGCGACGATCGTCGGCGCGAAGAACCTCTCCTTCCGCTGCTGATGTCATGACGACCTCCTGCCGACGGGCATCGTGCCGGAGAGTGTACTAGGAACCTGGCGTCATTGTGGAGACGTGGGCGCTGATCACCTTCCAGCCGAGATCGGGAAAGCGCACCCACGTCTGGCTCTGGCGCCCGATCGCGTCCCGGCCGCGCACCTTGAATTCGAGGTTCACGGTGGCCAGGTCGCGGCCGAGGGTGAGAATCTCCAGGCGGATGCGCCGCTCCTTGGTGCCGGGTCCGGGCGGACGCGCGACGCGATGCGCGTGGATCTCGTCGAACCCGTAGCCGTTCTCGGTGAACCCGTAGCGGATCGTATGGGGACTGTTCCAGAACGTCGCGTCGAGGACCTCGACGTTCTTGTCGATCAACGCCTGCTCGTAGCGCTCAAAGCGCGTCCGCACTTCGGTCATGACGTCCGGCAGGTTGGGTGTCAGGTCCATCGTTTCAGGGGCCGAGCCGGCGCAGCTTCTGCAGGCTGCGCAGACCCGGCGGGTGCGGGCCGCGCCGGCCCCAGTTGGTGAACGAGACTTCGCCGACGTAGATGTCGCCGCGTGAATCGACGGCCAGCCCGTGCGGCGAGATGAACTGCCCGGGCTCGAGCCCGGCCGGGCGATTGCCCAGCCGCGCCAGCAGCTCGCCCTTCGCCGTGTAGATGCTCACGCGCGGGCCGATGTTCGGCATGTCCTGGTTGACCGCCACGCCGCCGCCGATCTCGCCGACGTAGAACCGCGGCGAGGCGCCGGGCTTCAGATAGAGCCCGGACGGACGGTGCATGTTGTTCCACTGCGTCTCGTAGCGGCCATGGCCGTCGAACACCTGGACGCGATGGTTTTCGCGGTCGGCGACGTACACCCAGCCCTCGGCGTCGCAGCAGATGTTGTGCGGGATGTTGAACTGCCCGGGATCGGTGCCCGGCTCGCCCCACGAGCGAAGCAGCGTGCCGTTCGGCGCGTACGTGTGCACGCGCGCGTTGCCGTAGCCATCGGAGACGTACAGATCGCCCTGGGGTGACAGCGCCGTGTGCGTGCAGCGATGGAACGGCTGGCCGCTCATGTAGGCCGTCGGCTTGCCGGGCACGCCGAGCGTGAGCAGCACCTTGCCCTCGAGCGTGCAGTGGCGAACCGTGTGATCGCCGTCGTCCGTCAGCCACAGCGTCTCGTCGGGCGCCATGTGCAGTCCATGAGCCCGGCGGAATACGCCCTCGCCCCACGATCGCAGAAAGTTACCGTCGCGGTCGAAGACGCACATCGGGTGGGCGCCGCGATTGAACGCATACACGCGGTCCTGCGCGTCGACGCCGACGGCGGCGACGTCGGCGTTGAACTCCATGCCCGGCGGCAGCGTCGCCCAGCCGTCGACGACTTCGTAGCGATACTCGCCCGTTCCGAGAATCACCGCCATCTCCGCCTCCTCACTCGGGGGACCGCTACGGCTTCCCCGAACCACTTAATCGGGGGACCCCTACGGCTTCCCCCGAACCCCCTCATTCACGTGGCGTGCGACGTTCGAGACCGCCGAGAAACTCCCGGATGGCGGCCGTCGTCTCGCGAGGCTTCTCCACCTGAACGTAATGCCCCGCGCCGGGCACGACGACGACGCGCGCGCCCGCGATGCGCTCGCCAAAAAAGCGCGAGTACTTCGGCGGCGTGAGCCGATCCTGCGCGCCACAGATCGCGAGCGTGGGTACCTGCACGGTCGCGATCCGGCTCATGACGTCGAAGACGTCGCAGGCCGTGAGATCGCCGAGCACCACGCCGGGCGGATTGTTCGCCGTCGAGCGGTGCAGTGAGGTCCTCAGCTCGTCGGGTGCTTCGGGCCCGATCGCCAGGCTCATGAGCAGATCCACGCCCTGCGCGTAATCGCTCGCGAGCAATTCCAGCAACCGTGGCAACACGCGCAGGCGCGCGCCGGTCCCGACGAGGATCAGGCCCTGCACGCGGTCGGGATACGCGAGCGCGAAGTGCTGAGCGATCGCGCCGCCCATCGAGTGCCCGCCGATGACGACGCGGCCGAGTCCGAGCGCGTCGAGGAACGCGGCGACGACCGCGGCGGCATCCTCGATTCGCTTCGGGATGCTCCCGCCCGAGCCTCCGTGGCCCGGAAGGTCGACGGCGACGACCTGCGCCACGTCACCGAGGTTCTCGAGCTGGTGAGCCCAGACCGCACTCGAGCCGCCCGTGCCGTGCACGAGGCACACGGCCGGCGCGCGGGCGCCCGACGCGGCGTACGCAACAGCAAGCCCGTTCACGGAGACGGTACGCACGAGGGACTGCGGTTCAGCCGCTCAGATAGTCCGCGAAATACTCATCGCAGGTCACGCGGCGGCTCGTGAGCCCGAGCCGAAACGCCTCCTCGGCGAACATCTCGATCTGCGCCCGATTGGGCTCGAGCCCGTACGGATGGAAATCGTCACCCATGACGGCGCGCGTGTCCTCGAGCTCGGCCTCCAGCCACGGGGTCGCGTACGGAAACCCGTGCTGCGCGTCGATGAAGTGATCGTTGGCGTCGCTGAAGGCCTCGGTGAGGTTGCGCGCGATCCATCGATTCGCTTCCCAGATCTCGCGGCGCAGCACGATGAGGTGCTGCGGCGGGAACGCGCCGGTCTTTCGAAAGTAATCCTGTTCCACGGGACGGAAATCGGGAAACAGACGCGCGATGGGCCCGCGCACGGGATCGTAGAGCGCGGGGCGCGGCGGACTGTAGATGGCCTCGAGCTCACCGGCGACGAGCATCTCGGACAGCGAGCGGCCTTTGGGCGGCGCATTTACGCCCGGCGGCAGCGTTGTGTCCATCGGCGCCGACCACGGCGTATCGATGTCGCCGATCCACCACTGAATCGCCTCCGGGTCGAGGCCGACGAAGCGCAGGAAGTGCCGGTACCAGATCGAGCCGCTGGCCGTGTAGCTGTACATGCCGATGCGCCGGCCGGCCAGGTCCTTCGGCTCGCGAATCGGACCGCCGCGACGCACGTACAGGTCGCGCGCCGTGAAGTTTCGCAGCACGAACACCGGCAGGCCGACATAGCTGTGATCGCCGCGATCGACGCGGTAGAGATACTGCGCCATCGACCACTCGCCGCCATGCACGGTCGGATCCTGCACCGCGCGCCGCAGCATCTCCGCGCGCGCCGGCCACGAGCCGCGACTGCCGAGAATCATCGTGAGCGCGATGCCCTCGGCCGTGACCTCGCCCGTCGCGAGCGGCAGCACGCGCCCGTAGTCGGCACAGGTCAGTGAGATGGGCAGCTCGGCCACGGGCGGCAGTGTAACGCCGTTACAATCCCTGTGGCATGACGTCTGCCAGCCACTGGGAATCGGAAGCCCGTCGCTGGGCGGCGTGGGCCCGCGCGCCGCAGCACGATGCCTACTGGTACTACCGGGACGCGTTCTTCGCGCTGGTGCCGCCCGCCGGCCGCGCGACGCTCGAGGTGGGCTTCGGGGAGGGGCGCGTGTCACGCGATCTCGTCGCGCGCGGTCATCGCGTGACGGGCGTGGACGTGTCGCCGACGCTGGCGCGCCTGGCGACCGACGCGGATGCGACAACGCACTACCTGCTCGCGGACGGCGCGGTGCTGCCGTTTCGCGCCGGCGCGTTCGACCTCGTCGTGGCCTACAACTCACTGATGGACGTGGACGACATGCCGGCCGTCTGCGCGGACATCGCCCGCGTGCTCGACCCGCGCGGGCGCGTCTGCGTGTGCGTGCAGCACCCGGCCTGGGACGCGGGCAAGTTCGTCGGCGCAGGACCGGAGGCGACGTTCGTGCTCGGCCCCACGTACTTCGGGCCGCGGCGCTCGGGCGGCACGTTCGAGCGCAACGGCCTGAGCGTGACGTTCGAAGGCTGGTCGTTCTCGATCGACGACTACGCGCGCGCGTTCGAGGCGGCGGGATTCGTCATCGAATCGCTCCGCGAGCCGCGGCCCGGGCCGACGGCGCCTCCCACGACGCGCGGCCATCGGCTGCCGATCTTCCTGATGCTCAGGCTGGCCAGGTGCGCCTGACGGCGCGCGCGCCGATCAGCCGCGCGCGCCGGCGGCCGCCCGCGCGACCAGGTCGTTCAGTCCGGCCTGGATCCACGGAAACAAGACGCTGAACACCACGCGCACGCCCAGCCGCGTGTAGCGCTCGACGTTCGTCGTGGTCACGAGCGTGCCGGCCACGCGGCCAGCCTGCACGATCTTGGTGATCGCCGCGTCGATCGTCTTCTGGACGTCCGGATGGCCGACGTTGCCGATGTGGCCCATGGAGGTGGCGAGATCGCTCGGCGCCACGAAGAACACGTCGATGTGATCGACCTTGAGGATCTCGTCCAGGCGCGGGATGGCCGCGATGTCCTCGATCAACACCATGAGCATGCTCTGATCGTTGGCGGTCTTGAAATAGTCGTCGACGCCGAATCCCTGGCGGCTGGTGAACATGCCGCGCTTGCCGAGCGGCGCGAACTTGCCGGCTTGCACGACCGCCTCCGCCTCCGCGCGGCTGTTGACGTGCGGGACGACGATGGCCTGCGCGCCGCGATCGAGCGTGCGATAGATCGTGGCGTAGTCGTTGTCCATCACCCGCACCACCGACGTCTTGCCCCAGAGGTCGCAGGCGCGCGTGAGGTTACCGAGGTCGGCGTAATCCACGCCGCCGTGCTCACCCTCGAGCCAGATGGCGTCGACGTCGAGCGTGCCGAGCTGGTCGATGAGGTCCGGATCGTTGCTGCCGCCGATGATCGTGGCCACGCGGCCGGCGGCCAGCGCCTGCTTTATGCGATTGGGTCGGATGTTCATGGGCTCTCCCTGTTGCGCTGCAGCCGCTGCCCCATTGCGAGCGCGTACGGCGCGCCCTCGAGCAGCTGCGCCAGCATGAGGTCGTCGAGCGGGACGCCCGCGCGGCGCGCGCTCTTCACACAGAGCTCGCGCGTGTCCGCGTCGACCTGATCGGCGCCGCCCGACAGCACCGGCGGCGGTGTGACGTCCGGCGCCACGGCGCCGGGCACGAGCGGCGGCCGGCGCGCATGCCACTCGGTGGCGCGCTCGTAGGCGTGCCCGATTCGCAGAATGGTGCTTTCGCCGAACGGGCGGCCGAGAATCTGCATGCCGAGCGGCAGCCCGTTGGCGCCAAAACCGTTGGGCAGCGCGAGCACAGGCTGACCGGTGACGTTCCACGCTGTCAGCACGCTCGGCTTCTGCCAGAACGAGACGCTGCGATAGTCGGACAGGCGCGGCGCCTCGCCCATGCCCGCCGTGACGAATGCGTCGAATCTCTCGTAGAGCGGCCGCATCTCGAGCTGCATCCGCCGCCGCGCGCGCGTGGCCTGCACGTAGTCGTTCGACGTGAAGAGCACCGACGGCAGCACGCGCGAGCGGAAGTCGGCGCCGAAGTCCTTGGGCCGTGCGATCAGGTTGGCCTGATGCACGCTGAAGATCTCGCTCTCCGCGACGATGATCTTGACGTCGAAGTACTCGCCGAGCGGCCGGACGCGGCATTCTGCGAGGCTCGCGCCCAGGCGGCGCAGCACGTCGAGTGCTGCATCCATGGCGCGCCGGCCGTCCTCGGACGCCGGGATGTCGTGCTCCCAGTGATGGCGCAGCACGCCGATCCTGAGCCCGCGAAGATCGCCACCGAGCGCGTCGCGGTACGCGGGGATCGGACGCTCCAGGCTGCCCGGGTCACTCGCGTCGTGGCCGGCGAGCGCCTGCAGAACCAGCGCGCAGTCCTCGACGCTGCGCGCGAGCGGCCCGCAGTGATCGAACGTCCACGAGTTCGTGATCACGCCGGTGCGGCTCACGAGCCCGAACGTCGGCATGAGGCCGACGACGCCGCAGAGCGAGGCCGGCCCGCGGATCGAGCCGCCCGTGTCCGAGCCGAGCGCGACGGGCACCATGCCGGCCGCGACCGCGGCGCCGGAGCCCGACGACGAGCCGCCGGTGAAGCGCTCGAGGTTCCACGGGTTGCGCGCGGGCGGCCACGGCAGGTCGAACGACGGGCCGGCGTGCGCCATCTCGTGCGTGGCAAGCTTGCCGAGCAGCACGGCGCCCGCGTCGTACAGCCGGCGCACCGTCGTCGCATCCTCCTCCGGAATCCGATCGATGAACACGCGCGAGTGGCCGGAGGTGAGGATGCCGCGCGTGTCGTAGATGTCCTTGAGCCCGAACGGGATGCCGTGGAGCGCGCCGCGGTATCGGCCGCCCGCGATCTCGGCCTCGGCCTCGCGGGCCTGACGCCGGGCCAGCTCGAACGTCGGCGTGATGAACGCGCGTATCTGCGCGTCGTACTGCTCGATGCGCCCGATCAGCGCATCGAGGAGCTCGAGCGGAGACAGGCGCCGCGCCCGAATGAGATCGGACGCCGCGGCGATCGTGAGCTCGTGGAGCGCGGCGCTAGTCATTCAGATCGACCCCGAGGGCCAGCCGCCCGGAATACCGCTGCTGCGCGTCGGCGCGCACCGCGTGGTAGCGCGCGCCCTGCACGTCGCGAAACAGGCGCTCGAGCCCGGTGTCCCGAAAGAACGCGGCGCCGCCCGCCACCTCCATGGCCGCCTCGACGGTTCGGACGGCCGCCTGCCCGACCACGCTGCGGCCGATCAACACGTCGTTCGTCGTCTCGGGCGCGATGTGGCCGGACGCCGCCGCGTCGATCATGTGTCGCAGTGCCATGCGCGCGGTGGCGAGCTCCGTCTCCATGCGACCCACGGCCTGCTGCACGGCGACGTCGTGTCGCCGTCCGGCGACGCGGCTCAGCGCGAGCGTGCGCGCGGCTTCGGCCACGCCGACGTAGACGGAAACGATGAGGGGCAGCGCGTGCGTCGCCACCACGTGCCACGCGTGGCTCCATCGGCCGGACGGCCGGCGTACGCCGACCGCCGAATCGGGAACGAAGACGCCGTCCAGGACGACGTCATGCGATCCCGTCCCGCGCATCCCGAGCGTTCGCCAGTTGTCCTGCACGGCGACCCCGGCGGCGGCGAATGGAATGGCGACATGCAGCACGGTGCGCCCCGCCTCCGGATCGTCGTACACCGCGGTCGTCATGAACACGTCGCCGACCGGCGAGCCACTGGCAAACACCTTCCGGCCGCTGACGCGGTAACCGCCCTCTACCTTCGAGGCGCTGCCGGAGCCGGCGAGCCAGTCGGATCCGCCGCTGCTCACGATGACGATCTGCTCGGCCGCTACCCGTCGGAGCAGCGCCTCGACGGGCGCGCCCTCGTGACGCCATCGCCACGCGGCGATCGCCACCTGGTGTGTGTGCATCGACAGGGCGAGCGCGGTCGAGCCGCAGTACTGCCCGAACACGCGAATCATCGCGCACAGCTCGGCGTGAGAGGCACCGCCACCGCCCAGCTCGCTCGGCACGCCGGCGGCCAGGACTCGGCGCTCGCGGAGATCGCCGTAGTTGTCGGCCACGAAACGATCGGCGGCGTCGTGAGCGGCGGCGCGCGCCGCAAAGCGCGGCCCGAGCTCTCGAGCCACGACGGTCCAATCCGAAACCACCCGGTCTCCCGTCACCTGGGAGGTCGACATCGCCATCCTCCTGGGGGCGCAGCCTTGGGGAAGGTTACACGATCGCAACCCGACCGACGTCCGCCAAGTCCTGAAAATGGACTTGCGACGCCGGCGGGCGCTGTCTAGAGTGCCGGGCCATGAAAGGCTATGGACAGTTCTGCCCGATCGCCGTCGCGTGCGAGACCTTTGCCGAGCGGTGGACGCCGCTCATCCTGCGCGAGCTGCTCGCGGGCGCGCGCCGATTCAACGAGATCCGTTCAGGGCTGCCGATGATTTCGCGCACGCTGCTCGCTCAGCGCCTGCGCGAGCTCGAAGACGCCGGCGTGGTCGAGAGCCGGCCGCTGAGCCAGGGCCGGGGACGCGAGTATCGACCGACGCGCTCCGCGGAGGAGTTCCGCGACGTGCTCGAGCGGCTCGGCGAGTGGGGCCAGCGGTGGAGCACGACACAGTTCGATCCGGACAATCTGGACCTCGTCCTGTTGATGTGGAACGTCCGCCGGCGGATCGACCTGGCGAAGCTCCCACCGCGCCGCATCGTCGTGCAGTTCGACTTCCACGCGTTCCCCGCGCGCTGCCGCGGCTTCAAGACGTGCTGGCTGATCCTCACGCGTGAGGGCACCGACGTCTGTCAGAAGGACCCGGGCTTCGAGGTCGATCTGGTCGTGCACGCGGACGCCGGAGCGATCGCGCGCGTGTGGACGGGCGCCATGACGTTTGCGGATGCCGTCCGGTCGGGCGGGCTGCGGCTCGAGGGCCCGCGCGATCTCGTGCGGGCGTTTCCTTCCTGGCTCCTGCTGAGCCACTTCGCTCACGTCGAGCGCCCCGCGCGCGCGGGCTGAGCCCGGCTCGGCGCCCGAAGTCCATTTTTTGGTCTTGGCCGCGGGGTGGGCTCCTGCCATCGTTCGGGAGCAAGGAGGAACGATGTCATGAACACTCGCCGCTTCGCGCTTGTGCTCGTGGTGCTGCTGCTCGGAGGCGTTGCCGTTGCGTCGGCGCACGACGGTGAAAAGCTCGGCACGGTGAATTTCCCCGTCTCCTGTGCGCCGGCCGTTCAGGCCGACTTCGAGCGCGCGGTCGCACTGCTGCACTCGTTCTGGTACGAGGAAGCGCTGAAGGCGTTCAGTGCGGTCACCACCGCGGACCCCGGCTGTGCGATGGGCTACTGGGGCGTCGCGATGAGCGTCTACTACCCGCTCTGGCAGCCGCCGAGCCAGGCCATGCTGCAGAAGGGCTCGGCCGCGATCGAGAAGGCACGAGGGCTGAGCGCGACGCCGCGCGAGAAGGACTACATTGGCGCCATCGACGCCTACTACCGAGACAACGACAAGCTCGATCACCGCACGCGAGCGGTGGCATATGAAAAGGCGATGGAGCAGGTGCACCGCCGATATCCGGACGACCGGGAAGCCGCGGTCTTCTACGCGCTCGCGCTGAATGCAACGGCGGCGCCGACGGACAAGACCTACGCCAACCAGCTCAAGGCCGGCGCGATCCTCGACACGGTCTTCGCCGAGCAGCCGGATCATCCGGGCGTCGCGCACTACATCATCCACAGCTACGACTATCCGCCACTGGCGACACGCGGCCTCGTCGCCGCCCGCGGCTACGCCAAGACCGCGCCGTCGGTGCCGCATGCGCAGCACATGCCGTCGCACATCTTCACGCGCCTGGGGCTGTGGCAGGAATCGATCGATTCCAACCGCGCCTCCGCCGACGCCGGCAAGGCGTACTACGGCAAGCTCGGCAAAGACACCGTGTGGGACCAGACGCTGCACGCCCTCGACTACATCGTCTATGCCTACCTGCAGACGGGACAGGACAAGCAGGCGCGCGCGGTGCTCGAGGAGCTTGGCTCGTTGCAGAAGTCGGAGCCGGAGAGCTTCGTGGCGGCATACGCCTACGCCGCGATTCCGGCGCGGATCGCGCTCGAGCAGCGCCGGTGGAGCGAGGCCGCCATGCTCGCGCCGGCATCGAAGGTGTTCCCGTGGGACCGCTTCGCGTGGGGCGAAGCCATCACGTCGTTCGCGCGCGCGATCGGCGCGGCGCGCACCGGTGACGCCACCAAGGCGCGTGCGGAAGCTCAGAAGCTCGACGGCTATCGCGCGGCGCTGATCGCCGCCAAGCAGACGTACTGGGCGGAGCAGGTCAACATCCAGCAGCAGGCTGCGGCCGCGTGGGTCGCACGCGCCGAGGGCCGAAACGACGAGGCGGTCAAGCTCATGCGGGCGTCCGCGGATCTCGAGGACTCCACCGAAAAGCACCCCGTCACTCCCGCGCCGGTGGTGCCGGCGCGCGAGCTGCTGGCCGAGATGCTGCTGGACCTCAATCAACCGTCCAAGGCGCTCGTCGAATTCGAAGCGTCGGCGACGCGCGAGCCGAATCGGTTCAACGGGATCTATGGCGCGGCGCGGGCGGCCGAGCTTTCCGGCGACCGCGCAAAAGCCAAAGCTCTCTACACCAGGCTGGTCGCGATGTGCGATCGAGCCGACGGCGAGCGACCGGAACTGCGCCAGGCCAAGGCGGCGCTCGCGAAATAGCCCTCGCCGCGGGCGCCGGCGTCACGTCGGCGCCCGCATCCTTGCTCGCCTCTCAGCCCACCACGACCGCTTTGCGCTTGACACACCAGGCGCTTTGGGACTAATCAGGCGCCACGCGGCAGCCCGCGCCGCGGCGGCGAAACAGCGGTGAGTGAGGCGGCTCGTTGTTGCAGGAGGGCACGGGATGAATCACGTCACACGGACTCTGGCGATGACGTTCTTGAGCGCTCTGGTCGTCGCGACGGCGCCCCCGGCCTGGGCGCAATCCGGCAACGAGTGGGTGATGTACGGCGGCGACTACGCGAACACGCGGTACAGCACGCTGGCGCAGATCAACACCGGGAACGTCAACCGGCTGCGCGTCAAGTGGCTGCGCTCGCTCGGCTCGCTCGAGTCGCAGGAAGCGACGCCGATCGTCGTCGGGGACACGATGTACGTCAGCACCTCGACCGGTCCGAAGTACGTCTTCGCCCTGAACGCCAAGGACGGCACGGTGAAGTGGAAGTACGAGCCGGAGATGCCGTCCGATGTCTTCGCCACCGTCTGCTGCGGCCTCGACAGCCGCGGCGTCGCGTACGCGAACGGCAAGGTCTTCGTCACGCGCCTGGACGCCAAGCTGGTGGCGCTGGATGCGAATACCGGCAAGGAGCTGTGGACGCAGACCGTCGTCGACTACAAGGCGGGGCACGCGATCACCTCGCCGCCCGTCGTCTACAAGAATCTCGTGGTCACCGGCTTCGCCGGCGGTGAGTACGGTGTGCGCGGCGCGGTGCAGGCGTACAACCAGAACACCGGCGATCCCGTCTGGAAGACCTACACGATTCCCGGACCGGGAGAGCCCGGCAACGACACGTGGAAAGACGACTCGTGGAAGACGGGCGGCGGATCGACCTGGTACGTCGGCTCGTACGATCCGAAGCTGAATCTCCTGTACTGGGGAACGAGCAACGCCGGGCCGTGGGGTGGCCATACGCGCGGCACCGATTCGAGCCAGTACGGTCAGTACACCAACGTCCACACCGCATCACAGCTCGCGTTCGATGCCGACACCGGCAAGATCGTCTGGGCCTATCAAACGACGCCGGCCGACGTCTGGGACTACGACGCGGTCAACGAGGCGGTGCTGGCGGACGTGAGCATCGGCGGCCAGAAGGTTCCGGCGCTCCTGAAGGCCGACCGCAACGGGTTCTTCTACGTGCTCAACCGCGAGAACGGCAAGCTCGTGTCCGCGGAGAAGTTCGTCAACGTGAACTGGGCGAAGGCCGTCGACAAGACGACGGGACGGCCGGTCGAAGATCCTGAAAAGCGACCGCAGCTCAATCGCTGGGCGCGCAACGTGTGCCCGAACCTCTTCGGCGGCAAGAACTGGCAGCCGATGTCGTACAGCGAGCAGACCGGCCTCGTCTACATCCCATCGTTCAACCTGTGCATGGATATCGCGGGCAAGAACGAGGCGTACAACCCCGGCAAGTTCTACCTCGCCTCGGAGTTCGATCTCGACAAGGCTGACAGCGGCGGGTTCCTCGGCGAGTTCAAGGCGTGGGACCCCGTGAAGCAGCAGGCCGCGTGGGGCATCAAGGAAGACCTGCCGTTCATCGGCGGGGCCATGTCGACGGCAGGCGGTCTCGTGTTCTTCGGCAATCAGCGCGGTGATCTGAAGGCTGTCGACGCGAAGACGGGCAAGGTCCTGTGGCAGTCCAACGTCGGCACCGGAATTCTGCAAAGTCCCATCACCTACATGCAAGATGGCAAACAGTACCTCGCCGTCGTGGCCGGCCGCATCAAGGGTCCGCCCTCGTTCCTCGGTAAGATCGGCCAGAAGGTCATCGACGCGAGTCCCGAAGGCGGTCTCGTCGTCGTCTTTGAGCTCGCCAACTGACGCCACGCGGTCGCTGACGTCGAACGGCGGAGTCGGCTTCGCGGCCGGCTCCGCCGTTGTCGTCTTCGTCGCGGTTCTGTGCGTGCTCTCGTCGCGGGCGGCGACGGCGCAGCGGGCGGCGGCGATCACCAACCCGTTCTCCGGCCGCGCCGACGTGATCGACGAGGGCCGCAGCCTGTTCAACCAGTACTGCGCGCACTGCCACGGCACGAACGCCTTTCAAGGCGAGCGGCCGCGCGACCTCCGGCGGCTCACCCTGCGTTACGGACCGGAGGCACCGCGCGTCTTCTACGAGACCGCCACGAAGGGCAAGCTCGACAAGGGCATGCCGGTCTGGAAGACCGTGTTGAGCGACGACGCGTTATGGCAGATCTTCACGTTCCTGGAGACCGTCCAGACGCCCCCCTGACGAGTAGCCCCCCCGGCCCCGCCGCGTCGGGGTATGATCCACGTCCCGGTCGAGGACCGGCGACAGAGGAGCGGCCATGACGATCACGACGCAGACCGACGCCCGGAAGCTTCGCGCCCGCCTGAAACACCCGATCATCGACGCCGACGGCCACTGGGCCGAGTTCGCACCCGACATGCGCGCGGAGTTTCGCCGGATCGGCGGCGACACGGCGGTGGAGGCGCTGGACATGGCCAGCGCGCGCATCCCGAATTCGCTCCGCATGTCCGTGGCCGAGCGCAGGCGGCGGCGCATCGGCCAGGAGGCGTTCTGGTTCCTACCGACCAAGAACACCCTGGACCGCGCGACTGCGATGATGCCGCGCCTGCTCTATGAGCGCCTCGACGACCTCGGCCTGGATTTCTGCGTGGTCTATCCGACCGCGGGGCTCGGCTACTACCGGCTGCCGCCGGAGAAGCATCGCCGGGCGCTGTGCCGGGCGTACAACGTGTTCACCGCCGAGCACTTCAGGCCGTATAGCGATCGCATCATCCCCGCCGCGATCATCCCGATGTACTCGCCCGAGGAGGCGATCGAGGAGCTGGAGTTCGCGTCCAAGCAGCTCGGCCTGCGGGTCGTCATGATGGGTAGCCTGATTCGCCGGCCGATCCCCGCGCTCGTCGAGGATCACCCGGAGGCCGCGAAGTTCGTCGAGTGGTACGACCCGATCGCGCTCGACAGCGAGCACGACTACGAGCCCGTCTGGCAAAAGCTGCGCGAGCTGCGCATCGCGCCGAGCTTCCACAACGGCGCGCGCTCGATCCTGCTCCGCAACTCGCCGTCGAACTTCTGCTACAACCACATCGGCCACTTTGCCTCGGCCAGCGAGGCGATGGCCAAGGCCATCTTCCTGGGCGGCGTGACGCGCCGATATCCCGAGCTGAACTTCGCGTTTCTCGAGGGCGGCGTGGGCTGGGCGTGCTCGCTCTACGCCGATCTCATCGGCCACTGGGAGAAGCGCAAGCTGGACGCGCTCGAGAACACGAAACCCGCCAACCTGGACCGCAAGGGGCTACTGGCGCTGGCGGAGAAGTACGCCAAGCCCGCGGTGGTGGACGCGATTCGCCGCGGTGATGGGCTCGACGACAACGGCGACGGCACCGGCGGCGTCGAGAACCTCGACGACTACGCGGCGTGCCGGATCACGGGCAAGGAAGATTTCAAGGACCTCTACGTCAAGCGCTTCTACTTCGGCTGCGAGGCCGACGACCCGATCAACGCGTGGGCCTTCAACCGCAAGGCCAACCCGATGGGCGCCCGGCTCAACGCGTTCTTCAGCTCGGACATCGGCCACTTCGACGTGCCCGACATGACCGAGGTCGTGCCCGAGGCGTACGAGCTGGTCGAGCACGGCCTGCTCGACGACGACGACTTCCGCGATTTCATGTTCACCAACGCCGTGCGCTTCTGGGGCGAGGTGAACCCGGACTTCTTCAAGGGCACGGTGGTCGAGAAGCAGGCGGCGGAGGTGCTCGCGAAGGCCCGCTGAGCGCGTCCGTTACGGCAGCAGGTCGGCGACGCGGATACGTGCGGCCGGCGCCGAGAGCGGTGTCACGAGCGCGTCTGGACCGAACGCGTCGACCGCGGCGTAGCCCCACCGCCGCTGCGCCGGCCCGGGCCTCGCCGGCTCGCGATGCACTTCGAGCACGCGGTCGATCAGATTGACGATCCAGTAGTCGGCGATTCCGCCGCGCGCGTACGCGGCGGCCTTGCGTCCGCGGGCGATGCCGAGCCCTGAGAGTGCGACTTCGACGACGAGGGCCGGGCGTGCGGGATGCGCGTACGTGTAGTCGCGCGGAGAGCCCCGCACGACGCTGATGTCCGGCTCCGGTTCGGATCTGTCGTCGAGGCCGATCGGGCTCTGCGTCTGCACGAACCAGCCGTCGCCGAACGCGCGCTCCAGCGCCTTGCCAACCAGCAGCACCGCCGTGCGGTGCGGGCTCGACTGCGGCTCCTTGACGATCAGCAGCCCATCGAGCAGCTCGATCGGGGTGTCCTCGTCGAGCACGCCGCGATCGATCAGCCGCGCGTACTGGCGCCGCGTCCACCGATACAGCGCGGGCCGCTCGGTCTGCCTCATGAGCGCATGCTATCGGCCGCAGGAGGCGACCGTCAATGCGTCCGAGTGTCGACAGGCGTCTGACCGCAGGAAAAGCGCCGGGCGACGGCCCGGCGCCGCCTATGATCGTTGTCGTGAGTGCTGCGCTCACGCCACTGCGGATGTCGCTGTTGGCCGTGGTCCTCGTGGTCGGCGCCTTCGCATACATGGTCCTCCGCAGCGGATGGATCGAGGTCGACGAGCGTCACTTCGACCGCCGCGTACTTCAGGCCCCGCGGCCGGCGCTCGTGTATTTCGACACGGCCATCGGATGCCGCGACGGCGATTGGGTGTTCCGGAAGCTCAGCCGGCGATGGCGCGGCGTGCTCGACGTGTTCTACGTGAACTCGGTCGAGCAGCGCCAGCTTGCCGAGCGCTATGGCGTCCGGCGCGACGTTGTCTTCGTGTTGTTCGAGCGCGGCCGCGAGGTTAAACGGATCACGGCACCCGACGTCATCGCGGTCGTGACGGCGAAGAACGACGGCTCCTACTCCGAGGACATCTTCCTCACTGAAATGGAGATTTTCGCAAACGTCAGGTACTGATCCGGCGCACCTCGCAGAGAGACGAGCGCAGGGCCATGGTGCCGCTGATCGGGTCACCGACCGTGGCATCGATGAGGTTGTTGTAGTTGGCCGCGTCGTTACCCTCCACGTCGTAACCGGGTAACCCGAGCGGGTCACAACGCTGCCACCAGCCGAACTGCGCGGCGAGCACGTCGGGAGCGAGGGTGGGGTTCAGATGCGCGCGCGCCCGCATGGTGGCGTGCGGCGTTTCGACCACGACCCAGTCGTCGGCGGCGATGCCGCGCGTCTCGGCCGCCGAGGGATGCAGCTCGACGATCGGATCGGGACTGTGCCGTCGCAGCCGCGGCAGATTGCGGTGCTGGCTGTGGCAGAACTGCACGACCTTGGCGCTCGTCAGCACCAGCGGATAGCGCGCGGCGAGATCCGGGCGGCTCACGGGGCTCATCGCCGGCTCGACGTAGTCGGGCAGCGGCGCGTAGCCGTGATCGACGAACTGCGAGGCGTAGATCTCCACGCGCCGGCTCGGCGTCGCGAACCCTTTCGTCGTGTAGCGACGATGGCTCACCTCGATCGGCACGCTGACCCCCCGCGGGTTCGCGCGCAATTGATCCAGCGTCACGCCGGTCGGCTCGAGCGCAAAGCGATGCCCGGCGTCGGCGTCGCCGTCGAAGAACTGCTTTCCGAGGCCGAGACGCTTGGCGAGCTCGCAGGCGATCCACGTGTCCGACCGCGCCTCGCCCAGCGGCTCGATGGCGGCCGGCCGCAGCTGGACGTGCTGCTCACCCGCGTGCGTCGGCCCGAAGCCCACGCGCAGCCCTTCGCGCTCCCATGCCGTGCTGACCGGCAGCACCACGTCGGCGAGCGACGCCGTCGGCGTCATGAACACATCCGCGAAGACCAGGAAGTCCAGGCGCGACAGCGCCTCGCGCGCGGCGCGCGCCCCCGGCTGCGAAAGCAGCATGTTGCCGCCGAAGCCGACCATGCCGCGCACGCGATACGGCGTGCCATCGACGATCGCGCGGAAGAGATCGGCGGCCAGGATCCAGCCGTTGCGGCCGATGCCGAGCGGCCGCTCCGTCAGCCCGAGCGCTTTTTCGAGCTGGCCCTGCGGCAGGAGCGAAAGCGCGCCGAGATCGTTGCTGGGCGGCCGCGTGGGCCGGACGTTGCCGCCGGGGGCGTCGAAGCTCCCGGTCAGCGCGTAGAGCAGCGAGATGGCGCGGACGCTCTGCGTGGCGTTCGTGTGCTGCTCGAGCCCCGTCCAGTGGAAGTAGGACACCGGGCGCCGTTCCCACAGCAGGCGCGCCGTCTCGACGATCTGCGCGGCGGGCACGCCGGTGATGCGCGACACGCGCTCGGGCGGGTACTCGCGGCAGAGCGCCGCGTACCGCTCGAACGCCGGACGGCACGCGACGACGCCGTGCGAAGTCGCCACGCGCACGCTGCCGGTGAGCTGCGGCTCCTTGACGTCGTCCACGTAGCGGCCCGCGACGGGATCGTAGGCAACTGCGCGCGCCGCCGCCGAGTCCCAGACGACGTAGTGACCGGCGTCGCCGCCGTGCACGTCGGCCGCGGTGAGAAACCGTCCCGTGTCGTCGCGGACGAGGAACGGGCCGTTCGACCAGTCGCGGATGAACTCACAGTCGTATCGGCTTTCGGCCATCATCACGCCCGCCAGCCCGAGCGCGAGCGCACCGTCCGTTCCCGGCCGCACGCGCAGCCACTGATCCGCCTTGGCCGCCAACCCCGCGCGCCGCGGATCGACGACGATCAGCGCCGCGCCACGCGCCCGGGTCTCCGCCATCTCCGTCGCCTGGGCGAGATACGAGACCGATGGGTTGTGACCCCAGAGCAGCAGGCAGCCGGTGCGCGGAAAATCCGGCGTGCCGATGTCGACACCGAACGTATACGCGGTCGCGTAGTCGCGGTGCCACGCGCACAGCTCCTCGGCCCACGTCATGTTCGGGCTGCCGAAGATCCGGATGAGCCGGTTGATCCACGGAAAGCCGTCGGACACGGCGGTCCCCGACGGCGTCGTCACCGCGAAGGCGACGGCTTCGGCGCCATGACGATCGGCGACGGCGCGCATGTGTTGCGCGGTCCAGTCGAGCGCCTCGTCCCAGCTGATGCGCACCCAGCCGGGATCCGGATTGCCCTTCGGGCGCGTGCGCTTGAGCGGGTGAAGCAGACGGTCCGGCGCGTAGACGAGCTCGGGCGCCGCGCGGCCCTTCACGCACAGCGCGCCGCCCGTCGGATGGGAGGGATCGGGATCGACGGAGACGAGCTTGCCGTCGACCACGGTCGAGATGCACCCGCAGCGGGAGCGGCACAGCGCGCAGAAGCCGGGGATCCGCTCTTCCATGGATCGACATAGTACTCGGACCTGTCCCGAAGGTCGCGTCAGCGTCGGCGCGCCGATACCCCGGCGGCGCGCGCGAGTCGGGCGCCGGCGGCGGCGAGCAGATCGGCCAGGCGCGTCAGCGCCGGCGGCCGGCGTGCCGCCGCACGCCATACGAGCGCGACGGGCAGTGCCGGGACGCGCGCCGGCGCGCTTACGACGCGCGCGGCGGCCGCCTCCGCCAGCGCGAGCGCCGGCACGAGTCCGATGCCGAGCCCGCCGGAGACGTACGACAGCAGCAGCGAGACGCTCGGCACGTCGATCGTCGAAACGGGACGAATGCGCTCGTCCGCCAGGTACTGATCGAGCACGGCGCGACCACGACTTTCCGCGGCCAGGCGCAGAACCGGCTCGTGGCGCAAGCGCTCCGTCAGCGGCGCGCGGTCGCGACCTCCGCGACGCGGGCCCACCCACACGAAGGGCTGGTCGAACAGGTGACGATCCTCGAGTCCACGCGGCGTGTCCTGGCCGGTGACGACGGCAAGATCGACGTCGCCTGCGGCGACCAGGCGGACGCCGGCGCGCGAGTGCGTGGTGACGATCTCGAAGCGCACCGGCGGCTCCTCACCGAGGAGGTCGCGGAGCACCGGCGCCAGCAGTCCCTTGCCGAGATAGTCGCTGGCGGCGACGCGCAACGTGGTGGCCGGACGACCGGCCAGCTCCGCGAGCTGGCCGAACGCGGCCTCCGCGCCGCTCCACAGCTCGCGGACCACTGGCACCGCCGCTTCCCCGGTGGCGGTCAGACGTACGCCGCGCCCGGCGCGCTCGAAGAACTTGATCCCGAAGTGGCCCTCGAGCCGCCGGATCTGCTGGCTCACCGCGGACGACGTGATGTGCCGCTGGCGCGCCGCCGCCGCGACCGACCCTGTCCGCGCGACGGCGAGCAGCGTCTCCAGCGCGGGAAAGAGGGCCGCATCGATCATGTAGCGGAGCTTAACATTCCGTGCAGAATCGACGACTGGACTACACAGTGGCGCCTGAGGCACCATACGCCGTCACCACCCACACCGCGGCCACATATATAAGGAAGAGGGTGTTCATGGCACGCACGCTACTCGACAAGGTCTGGGAGGCTCACACCGTCCGCACGCTGCCGTCCGGCCAGACGCAGCTGCTGATCGGCCTGCACCTGATCCACGAGGTCACCACGCCTCAGGCATTCCAGATGCTGAAGGAGCTCAAGCTCAACGTCCGCATGCCGGAGCGCACGTTCGGCACGCTCGATCACATCATCCCCACCGCCGATCAGACGCGGCCTTACCGCGATCCCGAGGCGGAGGAGATGGCGCAGCACATGTACCGCAACATGAAGGACTTCAACCTGCAGCTCTTCGACATGTCGACGGGCAAGCAGGGCATCGTGCACGTCATCGGGCCGGAGCTCGGGCTCACGCAGCCGGGTATGACGATCGCGTGCGGCGACAGCCACACCTCCACGCACGGCGCCGTGGGCTCGATCGCGTTCGGCATCGGGACCACGCAGGTGCGCGACGTGCTCGCCACGCAGTGCCTCGCGATGGCCAAGCCAAAGCTGCGCCAGGTGCACATGGACGGCACGCTCGCGAAAGGTGTCTACGCCAAGGACGTGATCCTCACGATCATCAATCGCCTCGGCGTGAAGGGCGGCGTCGGCTACGCGTACGAGTACGCGGGCCCGGTGATCGAGCGGATGACGATGGAGGAGCGGCTGACGATCTGCAACATGTCGATCGAGGGCGGCGCGCGCTGCGGCTACGTCAATCCCGATCAGACGACGATCGACTATCTGCGCGGCAAGCCCTACGCGCCCTCGGGCGCAGCGTTCGATCGCGCCGCGACGTACTGGAAGAGCGTGGCCACCGAGCCCGGCGCGTCGTTCGACGACGTGAAGACGATCGACGGCGCGTCCATCGAGCCCGTCGTGACGTGGGGCATCAATCCGGAGATGTCCGTCGGCGTGTCGCAGCGTATCCCCTCCCCGGACGGAGCGCCGGAGCCCGAGCGGCCGACCTATCGCGAGGCGCTCGCGCACATGGGCTTCTCGGCCGGGCAGCCGATCAAGGGCGCCAGGATCGACGTCGCGTTCGTCGGCTCGTGCACCAACGGCCGCCTGTCCGATCTGCGCATCGCCGCGGAAGTCGCCAAGAAGGGCAAGGTCGCCAAGCACGTACGGGCGCTGATCGTGCCCGGCTCGCAGCAAGTGGCGAAGGCCGCTGAAGCGGAAGGCCTGCACGAGATCTTCCAGGCGGCAGGCTTTCAGTGGCGCAAGGCGGGCTGCTCGATGTGCCTCGGCATGAACGACGACAAGCTGCAGGGCCGCGAGATGAGCGCGTCGTCGAGCAACCGCAACTTCATCGGCCGTCAGGGCAGTCCGACCGGCCGAACGCTGTTGATGAGCCCGGCGATGGTGGCCGCAGCGGCGATTGCCGGCGAAGTCGCCGACGTGAGGGAGATCCTTCGATGACCAGCGATCCCAAGCGCCGCCAGATCACCGGTCGCGGCATCCCGGTGACCGGCAACGACATCGACACCGACCGCATCATCCCCGCGCGCTTTCTCAAGGCGGTGACGTTCGAGACCATGGGCGAGCACGCCTTCGAGGACGCGCGCAAGCAGAACCCCGAGCACCCGTTCAACTCGCCCGCCTACAAAGGCGCGTCGGTGCTGGTCGTCGGCCAGAACTTCGGCTGTGGCTCGTCGCGCGAGCACGCGCCGCAGGCGCTCATGCGCTGGGGGATCCGCGCAATCGTCGGCGGCTCGTTCGGCGAGATCTTCTTCGGTAACTGCGTCATGCTCGGCATCCCGTGTCTGCGCGCGTCGCAGGAGGACCTCGAGTGGCTGCAGCGCGAGATCGGCCGCGCGCCGCAGGCGTCGATCATGGTGGACGTGGACAAGCAGGAGGTCCGTCTCGGCGATCGCGTGATCAAGGCGTCGGTGCCGGACGGGCCGCGCAATCAGCTCGTCAACGGGACGTGGGATTCGACCGCGGTGCTGCTCGAGGCCGGCGCGGCGATCGAGGCGACGGCTGGGAAGCTGCCGTACGTGAAAGGCTTCTAGTGGCCGATCCGCTCGCGCAGTTCCGGCTCGACGGCGACGTCGCGGTGGTGACAGGGGGCGCCTCGGGTATTGGCCGCACGATCGCGGAGGCCTTCGCCGCCGTCGGCGCGCGGGTGGCGGTCTTCGACGTTGCGGCGGCGGGCTTCGACAGCTACAAGGTGGACGTCGCCGACGAGTCCCAGGTGACAGCCGCGTTCGAGGATGTGGTTGCGCGATACGGTCGCGTGGACATCCTGTTCAACAACGCCGGCATCGCACTGCGGCGGCCCAGTATCGACCTGTCCCTCGGGGATTGGAACAAGGTCGTCGCCGTCAACATGACCGGCGTGTTCCTGTGCGCGCGTGAGGCCGCGCGGCGGATGCTGGCCGGCCGCCGCGGTGGCCGCATCATCAACACCGCGTCGATCATGGGGTTGTCGGGCGGTGGGCTCTATCCCAACATCTCCTACCAGGCGACGAAGGGCGCGGTCGTGAACATGACGCGCGCGCTCGCCGTCGAGTGGGCGCGCGACGGTATCCGCGTCAACGCCGTTGCGCCGACCTGGGTGCGCACGCCGCTGATCCGCCCGATCACCGAGAGCCCCGACGTCATGAAGCGCATCGAGGACATAACGCCGATGGGCCGCATCGCCGAGCCGGAAGAGCTGGTGGGCGCGGTGCTGTTCCTCGCCTCGCGCGCCTCCGCCATGGTCACCGGGCACGTGCTCGCCGTCGACGGCGGGTTCCTCGCGCAGTAGCCCGCGCGAGGCCGCGAGCAGGCGGCAACGACGTCCAACCCGCTGATCGAAAGCATGGAACGAGAACGCCGTTGACGTGAGCAGATCACCGGAGCTATAAAACGGCGCCTCACCGTCTCGATCACCATCTCTATCAACCGAGGAGGAATCGATGTCGCGTATCCTCGTCGTCATTCTCACCGTCGTGGCGGTCGTCGTGACGTCGGCCGAGGCCGCCATCAACATGACCAAAGGGCCGGGCACGACACAGATCACGCCGCAGTCCACCGGCATCTACACGATGGCCTCCGTCCACAAGGACACACGAGTTCTCCACTCGATCGCCCTGTTTCACAAGGGTCAGATGATGGAGATCCACACCCGCGTCGACGGCGGAGCGTATCTCAACCGGAAGGCGGGAAGCACGCCGATCAAGATCCCGACGAGCAAGTTCAACCAGCTCATTACGGCCGCCGGCGGCATCGACCGGGACGTCGAAAAACTCCCGGCCGCCAAGAAAAACGAGTTCTACCAGATCGCGGGAATCGCGGCCGGGTCCACGCCGAGCGGCTCATCGAAACCCCTGCCCAAGGAAGTGCAGCCAGACGCAGCGGGGCATTGCCCTTCGGGATACCGCCTCGACAAGCCGTTCCCCAAAGCCGCCGGGAAGTGTGTATTGATCTCGCAGGGCCCGTCGCCCCTCGCGCTCGCGTGGCAGAAGGTGTTCGGAGTCGCTCGCGCTGAGGCGGTGATCCACGAGCTAAACTTCTCGCTGGCGAATTTCTTCGGCAACATCGCGTTCACGTACAACGACCAGGAAAACGTCTACCGCTTTCAAGGCTTCGGCTTCCAGATCGTGTGGGACGACCAGCCGCACGGGTAAGTCGAGCAGCGGACAGAGCGGGTTCAAACGCTGGCTTCGCGCCGCCAGCGGCACCCGCCGTTGACGCCGGTAGGGATTCCTCACCCGACCTCACGGTGCTAGACTCCCGGCCCGACCGTCGCGATCAGGAGGGGACATCATGAACCGGCGAACGCTCGGCATCGGCATCGCTGTCGTGGCCCTCGTGGGAATGCTCGCGAGCCTTCCAAGTGGGGTGACCGCTCAGAGCAAGGTGGTGAAGATCGGCCTCTCGCTGCCGCTGACCGGTGCCGACGCCGACGGCGCCGACGCGATCCTCAAGGGCGCGAAGATGGCGATCGACGAGATCAACGCCAAGGGGGGCGTGAAGGGCTACAAGCTCGAGGCCGTGGTCTTCGACAGCGCGACGCCGGCCGCGGGCCAGTACGATCCGGCACAGGCGGCCACGAACTACAAGAAGTTCATCGCCGATACGCTCGTCATGGCGGCGGTCGGGCCCGTGATGAGCGGCGAGGGCAAGGCGATCTCGCCGATCCTGTCCGAGGCCGACATGGCGACGATCACACCCAGCTCGACCAACCCGGATATCACCGATCCGAAGTTCCAGAGCCAGTACCGGCCCAAGGGCAAGGCCGTCTACTTCCGCACGGTGACGACCGACGCGTTCCAGGGCCCGAACATGGCCAACTACCTGTTCCACGCGCAGAAGATCAAGAGCGTCTACGTGCTGGACGATGGCGGCGCGTTCGGCGTGGGCATCGCCGACAGCTTCCAGAAGCGCGCCGGCGAGCTCGGCGTGAAGATCCTCGGACGCGACCGGCTCGACCCCAAGGAAGCCGACTACAAGACCATCCTGACCAAGATCAAAGGCCTCAATCCGGACGCCCTCTATTACGGCGGCGTCATGCAGGCCGCGGCCAAGCTCGCCCCGCAGAGCTACGAGGTCATGCCGAAGGTGATCAAGGCGGGCTCCGACGGCGTGTACGACCTCTCGTGGCCGAAGCAGTCGGGCAAGGAGGCCGTCGACGGCTGGTTCTGCTCGCAGGCCTCGCCGGAGCTGGTGACCTCGCCGAAGCTCGAGGCGTGGGTGACGAAGTTCAAGAGCACGATGAAGCGCGATCCCACCAACTACGCGATCACGTCGTACAACGCGGTGCTGGTCATCGCCGACGCGGTCGAGCGGACGGCCGCGAGCGGCAAGCCGCTGACGCGGGCGGCGCTTCGCGACGCGATCCAGGCGACCAAGCTCGGCTCGATCCAGGGCCCGATCGCGTTCGACGCCAACGGCGACATCCTCACCCGGACCGTGTCGATCTATCAGTGGCGCGACGGTGAGATCAAGTACGTGAGCGTCGCCCCCGAGAAATAAGTTGGCAGCCCGGCTCCCCGGGTCGGCGCGCCGTGCGCCGGCCCGGGGAAGCGCCCGTTCCGCGGTTCACGCATGAGCGCGTTCGACGTCGTCCTCCAACAGATCGTCAACGGGCTCGCGCTCGGCATGATGTACGCGCTGCTCGCGCTCGGCTTCACGATGGTGTACGGCATCATCGAGCTGATCAACTTCTCCCACTTCAGCGTCTTCATGACGGGCACCTTCGTGGGCCTGGTGGTGCTGAACCTCATGGGCGTCACCGCCGGCGGCCGCTCCCTGACGGGCCTGCCGCTGATCGGCACGCTCGCCGTGCTCTTCGTGGTCACCATGGCGGTCACCGGCGTGCTCGGCGTCCTCATCGAGCGCGTGTGCCTGCGGTCGCTGCGCAACGTCTCCGGCTCGGCGCCGATGATCACCACGATCGGCGTGGCCTTCATCCTGATCAACGCGATGCTGCTGACGTGGGGACCGCAAACCCAGCGCTTCCCGCAGCTCCTCCCCAACTGGCGGTGGGCGCTCGGCGCCGCCGAGATCACGTTCAAGCAGGTGGTGCTCTTCGTGGTGGGCTTCGTGCTCATGTTCGCGCTCAGCCATCTCGTCCGACGCACGACGCTCGGCAAGAGCATGCGCGCCACCGCCCAGGACGCCGACGCCGCGCGCATGATGGGCATCGACGTCGACCGCGTGATCGTGCTCACGTTCTTTCTCGGCTCGGCCCTCGCGGGAGCCGGCAGCCTGTTCTTCGGCCTCTACTATGGGTTCACCGGTTACTACATCGGCTATACCACCGGGTTGCGGGCCTTCACCTCGGCGGTGCTGGGCGGGATCGGCTCCATCCCGGGCGCCGTCGTCGGCGGCCTGTTCATCGGGCTCACGCAGTCACTCGGCGGCCAGCTCCTCGGCGTGAAGTGGACCGACGTCATCATCTTCTCGATCCTCATCGTCGTCATGGTCTTCCGGCCCAATGGGCTCCTCGGCGCCCGCCTGCCCCAGAAGGCCTGAGCCGTGAGACTGCCCGGCCTCGAACGCTGGCGCGCCCTGCCGGTGACGCGACGGCGGCAGATCCTCACGCCCGTCCTGTTGGCAATCGGTCTGGTGTTCCCGTTCGTCACGTCGAATGCGGGCAACGTCGACGCCGCCGCCAACGCGTTCACCTACGTCCTGCTGGCGCTGGGTCTCAACATCGTCGTCGGCTTCGCGGGACTGCTGGACCTTGGCTACGCGGCGTTCTTTGCCATCGGCGCCTATGGCTACGGCATCGCGGCGTCGGGACACCTCAAGCTCGAGTGGTCCAATCTCTGGGTCCCGCTCGAATGGGCCGGACAGGTGAGCCGGCTCGTGGTGCCCGGCCAACCCGACACGGTGCAGTTCCACTTCGCGTTCTGGCCGATGCTCGCCGTCACCGCAATCGTGTGCGCGGTCTTCGGCGCGCTGTTCGGGGCCCCGACCCTGCGCCTGCGCGGCGACTATCTCGCGATCGTCACGCTCGGCTTCGGCGAGATCGTGCCGGTCGTCGCGCGCAACTGGGAAGCGCTCACCAACGGCGCCCAGGGCCTGGGCGGCATTCGCACGCCGAAATTATTCGGCTTCGACTTCGGCTTCTCGCCCTATCCGTACTACTTCCTTGGTCTCGGCCTCGTCGCCGCGGCGGTGTGGATCTCCATTCGCCTTCAAGAGTCGCGGCTGGGGCGCGCGTGGATGGCCATCCGTGAGGACGAGCTGGCGGCCGGCGCGATGGGCGTCAACCCCGTGCACTACAAGCTGATGGCGTTCGCCATGGGCGCGGCGGTCGGCGGACTCGGCGGCACCTTCTACGTCGCGAAGCTGACCACGGCCACTCCGGACATGTTCACCTTTCCCGTCTCGGTGATGGTGCTGGTCATGGTGGTGCTCGGCGGGCTGGGCTCGATCCGCGGCGTGGTGATGGCCGCGCTCTTCGTGGCCTTCCTCCAGTCCGTAATCCTGCAGGACCTCACCGAATACGTCCATGCCCTCGGTCGCCTCGTCGGCAGCGAGACGCTGCAGCGCGTGGAGCTGATCACGTCGCTGGAGCTCATCTTCGGCCTGATCCTCGTGCTCATGATGATCTTCCGGCGCGAAGGGCTGTGGCCGGCGGTGCGTCGCGTCGCGGCACTCACGCGCGAGCAGCAAGACGCGGCGCCGGCGCGTGGCGGCGCCGTGCGCCTGTCGTGGGCCCCCGCGGCGCGGGCCGGCGGCCCCAATCGCCCGCTGCTCGAGATCCAGGGGCTGCGCAAGCACTTCGGCGGTGTGGCCGCCGCGCAGGACATCACGCTCACGATCCAGGCCGGCGAGCTCGTCAGCGTCATCGGGCCGAACGGCTCGGGCAAGACGACGCTGTTCAACCTGATCACGGGGCTCGTGCCGGCCGACGCGGGCAGCATCCGGCTGAACGGCAACGAGATCGGCGGCCTGCCGCCGCACGAGATCGTCACCCGCGGCGTGGCGCGGACCTTTCAGAACATTCGCCTGTTCAACAACCTCAGCGTGACGGAGAACCTCCTGGTGGGCGAGCACGCCCGCCTGGAGGCCGGCGTGCTCGGCGCGATCTTCCGTCCGCCCCACGTCCGCCGCGAGGAACGCCGCGCCGTCGAGGACGCGCTCGAGGTCGTCGAGCTCTTCGGCAACCGCCTCGCGCCGCGGCTCGAGCACCCCGTGTCCGGCCTGTCCTACGCCAACCGCCGCCGCACCGAGATCGCGCGGGCGCTGATGACGCGCCCCACCCTGCTGCTCCTGGACGAGCCGACGGCCGGCATGAACCCCGCCGAGACGCTCGAGCTGATGGACCTCCTGCGCGCGCTGCCCGGCCTCGGCATCACCGTGATCCTCATCGAGCACAAGCTCGACGTCGTGATGGACGTCTCGGACCGCGTCGTCGTGCTCGACCACGGCGTGAAGATCGCCGAGGGCGCGCCGGCGCACGTGCGCAGCGACGACCGCGTGATCGAGGCCTACATGGGCCGGCGGCGCCGGGTGCCCGCGTGAAGGCCACCGGCGGCGTTCTGCTCGATTTCCGCGACGTCCACACGTATTACGGCTCGCTCCACGTGCTCAAGGGCGTAAGCTACGAGATCCGCGAGGGGGAGATCGTCTCGCTGCTGGGCGGCAACGCCTCCGGGAAGTCGACCACCATGAAGACGATTCTCGGATTGGTGCGACCGACCGAGGGAACCGTCACCTTCCGCGGGCAGCCGATCCACGGCCTGCGCACCAACGAGATCGTCAAGCGCGGGATCGCGCCGGTGCCCGAAGGGCGCCGCGTGTTCCCGCGCATGACGATCCTCGAGAATCTCGAGATGGGCCGCTTCACGCGACGCTCCGAGCCCGGCTGGGATGCCGAGCTCGACCGCGTGTTCGGCCTCTTCCCTCTTCTGCGCGAGCGGCGCCACCAGCAGGCCGGCACGCTGTCGGGCGGCGAGCAGCAGATGCTGGCCATCGGCCGGGCGCTGATGACGCGGCCATCGCTGCTGTGCATGGACGAGCCGTCGATGGGGCTGGCGCCGCGTCTCGTCGAGGACGTCTTCGACATCATCCGCGCCATCAACGAGCAGGGCACGACGATCTTCGTGATCGAGCAGAACGTGAACATGGCGCTCTCGATCGCCGACCGCGGCTACGTGCTGCAGATGGGCGAGGTCGTCCTGGCCGGCTCAGCGCAGGAGCTCGTCGAGAACCCCCTCATTCAGAAGGCCTACCTCGGCGGCGCCTGAGCGCGTCGCAACGGAGAACCACGTGGCCACGAGCGTCGTCACACCCGAGCGGTTTGCCAGAGGCATGACCTTCGAGCAATACGTCGCCTATACCGGGAGTCCCGAGAATCTTGCGCGCGAGGCGTTCGGCAGTTACTACCCTGACGGTGGATCGATCGGGGCCGCTCGCCGAGACAACAGCGCGGTGTTTCGCGAGCGCTACGCACGAGCGCGGCTCGCCGACTACCAGGCGCGCGCCATCAAATGGCTGGCGGCGCAACCGAACGGACCGGCGAACATTCTGGTGGTGTCCGAGGACTGGTCGTCCGACTGCCGCCGCGACCTGCCGATGCTGGCGCGGCTGGCCGAGGCGGGCGGACTGCAAATGCGAATCTTCAACCGGGACGGCAAGAAGATCCTTGGAACGCGGCGGCCAGATCCGGCCGCCTATCCCGACGGGAACCACGACATCATGCTGGAGTTCCTGAACGCGAAGAACGGCGGCGAGTGGGCTTCGTTGCCCGTCGTCGTGTTCTATACCAGCGACTTCCGCGAGCTGCATCGCTACATCGAGTACCCGGCGATTTATCACAAGGACGACATTCGCAGCCGCATGTGGGCCCCCCGAGCCGGAGAAACAACGGCGCAGGCGAAGGAGCGAGACCAACGCGATTTCCTCGCCCTGCAGGCCTCGCCGTTCTTCGATCTGTGGGCCTCGGCTGGCATCGACGAGATCCTGAGCGCTCTCTACGAAAAAGTAACGGTGAAGTCTTAGTCTCGGCGCCGAGAGCCCAACGGGCGTCTGACCCTCCGATTCGCCGTGCTACAGTGCCCGCCTTGACCCGCTACACGCTGCTCTCATGGCTCACCGTCGCGGCGATTCTGATCGCCTGGTGGACGGTGACGGCGCTCGGACTCGGCGCGATTCCACCTGCCCTCACCCGGTGATCTCGCGCGCGAGGCCGGCGTGCTCGCGGCGCACGGCTACGCGATGGTGAGGGGCGCTAGGCTGATTCGTCCAGAAGCTTTCGAATCGTCGTCAGCAGCTCCCGCACGCTAATCGGCTTCCCCTGGAAGCCATCGAAACCTGCCGCCATCACCTTCTGTCGCTCCTGGGCCATCACGGAAGCAGTGACCGCGATCACGGGAATCGAGCGTGTGGCGGGATCGGCCCGCAGCTGCCGAAACGCGTCGACGCCGCTGATTCCCGGCAGCTGGATGTCCATCAAGATCAGTGCCGGGTGGTGCTCGCGCGCGAGCTGCACGCCCTGTTCGCCGGTGCCCGCCTCGATCGTCTGGTAGCCCTTGACCTGCAACGTATCGCGCACAAGCTTGAGGTTCTTGGGATTGTCCTCGACGATCAGGATCAGCTCATGCGCCACGGCGGAGCGGCACCGTGAACGTGAACGTCGAGCCCTCGCCGACCTGGCTCTTCACCCAGATGTTCCCGCCGTGCAGCTCGATGAACTTCCGTGACAACGCGAGCCCGAGTCCCGTGCCTTCGACCTTCTTCTCGGCCGTTCCGACCTGTCGAAACTCTTCGAACACTGCCTCCTGATCCTCCGGCGCGATACCCACTCCGGTGTCGCTCACCGAGACCTCGATACAACCGTCGACGGGTTTCGCGCCGATCTCGATGCGGCCACCCTCCGGCGTGAACTTGATCGCGTTCGAGAGCAGGTTCAAGAGCACTTGCCGGATCTTCCGCTCGTCGGCGTGGATCTTCGCGAGTCGCCGATCGACGGCGCTGTGCAGCACGATGTCTCTGCGCGCGGCTCGCTCACGGACGAACATCAGTGCATTCTCGATGGTCATCGGCAGATCAAAATCCGACGGCTCGAGCTCCATCCTCCCTGCTTCGATCTTCGACAGGTCGAGAATGTCGTTGATGAGGGAGAGGAGGTGCTGCCCCGAGGCGTGGATGTCCTTCAGATATTCGTCCTGCTTCTCGTTCAGCTCGCCGAACATCCGCTCACTGAGAACCTCCGAGAATCCTATGACGGCGTTGAGTGGTGTGCGGAGCTCATGCGACATATTGGCCAGAAACTCGGATTTGTGGCGGCTCGCGGACTCCAGCTCGGCACTCTTGCGCTCGACCTCCGCATAGAGCCGCGCCTCCTCCAGGGCGGTGGCAAGCTGTTGGGCGACCAGCGTGAAGAGCTCGACGTTGGCCGGCGTGATCGGGCGTCGGGTCGTCTTGTTATCGGCGCTCGCGACGCCGATCACGCGATCGCCAGCGATGAGCGGCGCCACGATGAACCGCCGGCTGCGGAAGTACGAGCGGTCCCGGTACTCGGCACCGACCGGCGGAACGTGGCGCAGATCCTCGTCGCTCAGGATGGCCAGTGGCTGCCGTGTGGCATAGGCGTGGTACAAGGGGCCGGCAGCGGGCGTGAGCGGCAGGCGTTCGAACATCTCGACGCCCGCCGCTGCGACGACCTCGAACGCCGCGAGGTCCGGCGAAGCGAGCGCGACGTAGAAGCGGTCGAAGCCCAGCACTTTGTGCACGCCTTCGACGAACGCTCGAAGCCGGTCTTGCGAATTCAGAGACACCTGCATCGACGCCATCACCCGGTAAAGCCGATCGAGGACTTCGCCGCGGTCCCGCGCCTCGGCAAACATCGCCCGATAGCGTTCCTCGCTCTCGCGCAGGGCTTCCTCGGCCTGCTTGCGTTCCGTGATGTCGCGGTAGATACCCTGGAATCCGGTCGGTTGCCCGTCGAGATCGCGCTGCATCCGCGTCCGGCCCTCGAGCGGGACGACGCGACCGTCCTTGCACAGCGTGCGGACCTCGAACTGGGAAGGCAGCTTCTCGCCGGCCAGCGCCCGGCGCGTCCGATCCGCCATCCGCTCACGATCGACCGGCGCGATGAGCACATCCCAGTTCAGGCCGATCAGCTCGTCGCGCGTCCAGCCGGTGAGGCGTTCGTATGCCCGATTGACGCTGGTGACGACGCCCTCCAGTGTAAACGTCAGGATGGAGTCATTCGCGTTGTCGAAGAGGCTGCGATACCGCGCCTCGCTCTCGCGAAGGGCTTCCTCGGCCAGTCGACGCTCCGTGATGTCGCGAAAGACGCCCAGATGCTGGATCGGTCGGCCCTCGGCGTCTCGGATGAAGTGCGCCCATCCCTCGGTGGGCACCAGCACGCCGTCCCGGCGGATCGCCTCCAGCTCGAAGATTTTGGGGAGCTTCTCGCCCGCCAGCGCCCGGCGGACACGCTCATTCCCGATCTCGACCGACGCCGGTGTGACGATGAGAGAGATGTTTTGCCCGATCAGCTTGTCACGTGACCATCCGAGCGTCTTTTCGAGCGCCCGATTGACGTTCAAAATCGTCCCATCGAGCCGACAGGCAACGATGAGATCCTCGGCATGCTCGAACAGCGAGCGCAAGCGCGACTCGCTCTGACGTAGTTCTTCTCCGGCTGGATCGCGCCACCGGAGCCTCGACACAAGAGCGCGGGCACGCCGGTGCCACGCCTCGGCTCGCGCCACGAGTTCGGCCCGGGTCATTCGCGGCATGGACTCAACATCTATCAAGACGCCTTTCACAGCGCAAACGGCTTTAGCGTGTCAGCTTCCGCCCATGCGCCCAGCCTCGTCGAACGACGGGCCGGCAATACGCGGCCTGACGGAGACCCCGCATAGCGAGTACTGTCGGCTGCATCCCAGTATTCGGTGTTCACCACGCACACTGAACGCCATGCTCGTGAGGCGGCGGGCAGATATGGTGCCAACCTCGGTGAACACGAAATCAACAGCTTGGTGGCTGAGGAGATCTGGGTTCGGGCATCTCGCCCAGGACATCACCCTCCGATTCGCCGTGCTACAGTGCCGGCCTTGACGCGTTACACGCTGCTCTCCTGGGCCACCGTCGCCGGCATTCTGATCGTCTGGTGGGCGGTGACGGCGCTCGGACTCGGCGCGCGATTCCACCTGCCCTCGCCCGGTGACCTCGCGCGCGAGGCGGGCGTGCTCGCGGCGCACGGGTACGCGCAGCAGCCGCTCAGCGCGCACGTGCTGGCGAGTCTGAAGCGCACGCTCATCGGGCTCGGTGCGGGGCTCGCCGTCGGGATCCCACTCGGCCTCTGGATGGGCATGAGCCGCACCGTGTTCGCGATCCTCGCGCCGGTGTTCTCGTTCCTCCGTCCGATCCCGCCCATCGCCTTCATTCCGCTGATGATCCTCTACTTCGGCATCGGCGAGTTCTCGAAGATCTTCCTCATCTTCATGGCCGCGCTCTCGTACGTCATGCTCCATGCCGTCTCGGGCGTACGGAGCGTGCCTGGCGATCTGATCAGCGCCGGGCGCAATCTCGGGCTCACGCGAGCCAAGCTCTTCTTGCATGTCGTGTTCCCCGCTGCGCTGCCGCACATCATGACCGGTGTGAAGACTGCGACGGCCATCTCATGGGCCATCGTCGTCGCTGCGGAGCTGATCGCGGCGCAGGCGGGCCTTGGCTTCATGGTCATGGATGCCACGACGTTCTTCCGTGTGCCCGACGTCTACATCGGGATCCTGATCATCGGCCTCATCGGGCTGACGCTGGAGTTCGTCACGCGCGCGATCGAGCGCTCGCTGCTGCACTGGCAGGGGCGATGACGGCGCCGATCACGCTACGAGGCGTCGGCAAGGTCTTCGCACCGTCCGCCCGCGGCCAGTCGCCGTTCGTCGCTCTCGACAACGTCGACCTCGCCGTCGAAGCGCGCGAGATCGTCGCGGTGGTGGGACCGTCGGGCTGCGGCAAGACCACGATTCTCAAGCTCGTCGCCGGCTTCGATGTCGCGAGCTCGGGCAGCGTGATGGTGAACGGCCGGCCGGTCGCTCCGCCGGGACCCGACCGTGCGGTCGTGTTCCAGTCGCCAGCACTGTTCGACTGGCTCACGGTGCGGGACAACGTCGTCTTCGGGCCGCGCCACCGCGGGGAGCCGAAAGCCGAATACCTCGAGCGGGCCGGTGAGCTGATCGGCGCCGTGGGGCTGGCGGGATGGGAAGGCCACTATCCGTATCAGCTCTCGGGCGGCATGCGACAGCGGGTGCAGCTTGCTCGCGCGCTCATCAACCGGCCGGCTGTCCTGTTGATGGACGAGCCGTTCGGCGCCCTGGACGCACAGACGCGCAGCCGGATGCAAGAGCTGCTGCTCCGAATCTGGACCGCCTATCATCCGACCGTGCTGATCGTGACCCACGACGTCGAGGAAGCCTTGCTCGTCGCGCACCGCGTGTACGTGATGACGCGCGCGCCCGGCCACATCAAAAGCTGCGTCACCGTGCCGTTCGGCCATCCGCGCGGCGTCGACCTCGTCGGCACCGCGGAGTTCGCGGCGCTCAAGTATTCCATCCTCAAATCGCTCTGGGAGGAAAACACATGAGGCGCATCGTCGCCTTCGTTGCCGTGCTCGCGCTCGTCGCCGGGGTGTCCGCGGACGCCGTCGCCCAGGCGCCGATCAAGATCCGCTTCGCGTGGCAGCCGTACAACGCGGTGCTGTTCTACACGGCCCGCGACCTGAAGCTCTTCGAGAAGGCCGGACTCGATGCCGAGCTGGTGAAGTTCACCGCAGGGCCGCCGCAATTCGCCGCCTATCGGAGCGAGAGCATCGACGCCGGCCTCTTCGGCACCGCCGGCTACGTCGTCGGACTCTCCCAAGGTCTAGATCTGAAAAACTTCTACATCCAGATCGTCTCCGCCTATGCGGACGGGCTCGTGGTGCGGCCCGACAGCGGCATCGCATCGCTCACGGATCTCAAGGGCAAGAAGATCGCGTACCTGCGCGGAACGAGCGCGCACATCGGTCTCGTCACCGCCGCGGCCAAGGCGGGCCTCGCGCCCTCCGACATCCAGATGATCACGATGGACATCACCAACATGGTCCCCGCGTTCTCGGCCAAGGACATCGACGGCGCGTACGCATGGGAGCCATGGATCTCGAAGATGGAGGCGGTCGGCGGCAAGGTGCTCACACGCACCGCCGATCTGGGCCTCAACACCTCCGATCACTGGGTCGTACGCGAGAAGTGGGCGAAGGCCAACCCCGAAGGCATGCGCCGACTGATCCGCGTGGTCGACCTGGCCTACGAGGCGTTCAAGCGCGATCCCAGCACGGCCATTCGCGCCACCGCCGAGAACCTCGGCGTCAGCGAGCCGGTGGCGAAGCACATCGTGGAGATCAACCCGACGCTCTCGCTTCAGCAGAACGTGGACCCCACCGCTCGGCTGTCCCTGACGCCGGGCGCCGGCAACGCGGGCGCGGCCGGAATGATTCAGCAGGTGGCCGACTTCCTCCTCGCGCAGGACATCATCAAGAACAAGGTGGATGCGAAAGCCGCGGTGGACGGCACGTGGGTCAGCGAGTATCTCAAGGCGCGGCGCTAAGTTGCGCGGAATCGGGCAAATTCCCAGCGCGCTGGAGGACTTGAACCCGTGTTTACAGTCCGCCACGCGCTTTCGTTAGTGAGTTAAGCACGTTTATCGAATGTTGAGCAAATACCCAAAGCCCTCGGGACTGAAATCCGTTTGCAAGACCACGCCTCGGTGGGAGGGCACGGCCTCGGCGACTCAGTGAAAGCGGCTTTCTCGGAACCACGATTCGGGTTCGCTGTTGCGCCAAAACGATACCCCTAACTGCGGGATCTATGTTGCTGGGCTAATAGGATACTCGTCCTCACGCGACGCGTTCTGAACCGGCGAAACGAAGTACTGCAACTCTCGTTGCATAGCGACCGAATGCCGAAACGGTGTTCGTGGAATTCCTCGGTCAATATATCTGCGATCTTCCCGACGAGGCCGATGGACCCATTGCGTACGACTACGGCGCCGTCGCGGCGGCGGTTGTGAGACCACTCGGCGGATTCATCGAGGCTGAGGCATTCCGAGTGAAACATCGAATCTGATGCTAGGCACTACGAGAGTAGTGCTCCGCACTTCGCAAGGCTGGCTGTTGCTCCCGTTCACCATCGATCCGCGCAGCGATCCAATACCCGCCACTGCATAGGTCAAAGCGTCGCCGCAAATGGTCGGACGACGTCTACTCCGGCTAGCCAACTCGCCAATGAGTAGACAAACTGCAGCGGCTCGGTCGCGATTAACTCATTTACGAGCCACGAATATCCCCCCTCTACGATGGTATCGAACGCATCGGGTCTATAGCGTGTGACGGAGCCGAGGTAGAAGAACGCAGCATAGCTCGCTGCGATTGACGGCACTCTATAGCGAGGCACCGTACCAGAAAGATAAAAGCGATATCCACCCGAAGTTAGGATACTCGAGATCCCGACCTCACTAATCTGCTCTGCGAGCCTCTCAATTCCTGCGTCGACCCCGCGGCGCTGACCAGGCACAGGATCCGTCTCCAGCCAGATCTCACTGCCAACAGGGGCAAGCTTTTGGCTTAGCCATCGCCGGAATGCTCGTCTTCGCTTCAGCGCGGGGAGTGTCGCAATAACGTCGCGATCGTATCTATCCAACACCATCCGAGCCCAAAGCTCACCGCCAGCTCTCAATATCTCGACGCGCTTTATTGGTGTGAACGCAGCTGCGCGCTCGGTGATGCGTGTGAAAGCGCGGTGAATGCTTGGAATCTGTCCGAGAAGCTCGACGACTGGGAGATCGCGCCTTTTCCCCTCAGCCCCGAGCGCAACAATGAACTCGGCTGCGAGGTTAGATCGGTCAGCGGCCCGCGCATCGATTATGACTCTTTGTCCGCCCAAGCGGAGCCTCTCGCGTTGGTTGCTACGCGGATCGGCTATACCGTGCGCTGGCTTGGCGGAGAGACGAACGCCACGAATCAACAGTGCAGCCTTCACTAGATTGAGGAACGAATAATAGTAAAGAAGTGGCCTCGATGCGAGATGAGGATTCTTCGCAGCTTCAAAGAAATCGAGAGACTGATTCACATAACTATGGCCCGTGGAACGCTGTGCGGCCCTAACTCGGTCCTCTATAATTTCGCCGATGAAAGCCCACGGATCGGCTGTCATTACTCGCGGTTGGCGTATCTCGAAAAACGCTGGAAATCCAGATGGTGGGTTGTTTACGGGTAGTCCGTTCCTCGGTTGTGGAAACGGCGCGGGCATTAGACCGCAGACGTGATGGGAGCCGGATAGTCGAGATTGAGTAACTCGGGCGCTCTAGATGTGAGTAAGTCCATCCGAGCGGTCTCGCATGCGGCGATACGCGTGTTTGCGTCAGAGGACCAAGCATCGTCAAGTACTACAGAAGGCGGAACTGGAACATTCTTCCTAAGTAGGTCCAGTCGCTGCAGATCACGACGCAATAGCCGCTTATGTTGCTCTAAGTATTTCGGAGCCAAGTAGCTACCGTACTGAAGGATCACTCTGCACCGAACTGAAATCACGCGTACTTTCCTCACCACAGCAACCTCGGACGTCACAGCCTTCTCTCGCCATTCACCCGCACCGCGAAGAACAACGCCGAAGTGCTTCACGTGGTTTGCCAGTTCCGACCCTAACCACTCGCTCGTGTGGAGCACCTCCGGAGGCAACCAGATTACGTCGAGAACGGAGACGCTTCCTATGGGCTTTTCGGCGTAAACCCGTCGTGGAGGCAGCTTGCCAACACACAGGAGGTCCCAGTCAGAACCCCGCCGCCCAACTTTGGCCGCCCGCGAACCAAAAAGAATAACCTCTTCAAAGTTACTGAGGTCCCGACTCAACCGCTCGGGACCAATCGACCCGTGGATACCGATCTTTATTCGTCGAATTGCCCGAGCCATTTGAGCATCAAGTCATAGAGATCAGAGCGGACGGCGTTTGCACGTCGAATCTGATCGGGTCGCAACTCACCGTATGATGCTGTCTCGGCGATCCGCTCCAGTGCAGCAACCTTCGAGGCCGCTCGCTTTAACAGTTTCGTGTATTTCTCATTCGGTTGTTTCTGTGCCGCATCACGGAGGACCGCATCAGCAGCCTTCTGGCCCGTCACCCGCTTCAAATATCGAGCGGCTATGGTCGAGGCTAGCGCATCAAGACGACCGACCACGAACATTGCGTCGTCGCTCGCCGAGATATCGATGCCGAGGTCATCTATAACTTTCTTGATGTTGTCGGATGATTTCGCCATCAGTGAGCGCTCACGACGAGACGATGATTCGTAACGATAGAAGTGCGTCTCCGTCCGGCGACGCGCTTTCTACTCGAAATACTCGGAGTCTGATAGGATCGTCGCCCGCGAACAGCCTACCACGCCTGGCAGACAGGGACGTTGAGTGGGCCGCGGTGAGCCGCGCCACCGGTGGCCGCCCCGTCCCGCGACAGCTCGGCTACCTTGGGTGCACGTGTTCGACGAGCTCCCGCTCGCGACAATGCCGACCCTAAGACGTGGCTTCGGGCTGGCCTGACTCCAATGAGACCGTTCGCTTTAGGCCTTCGGTGCCTCTAAGCGAACTAAAAGGGCGGCGCACCGCATCCGCGCTGACGATCCGTACAGTGGACCAGGCGCAGACGCCGGCACGGCATTCGAGTCGCTGCCGATTTCAAGACCCGCGACCGGTTGTCCCGAACGTCACGTCGCCGCTTTGAGCGAGTGCCGTTTTAACTCGCGCCGATATTGTCCGAGAATGAACCCAAATGATGCCACTTCTGCGAAGTGCGGGCACAACTCCAGGCACACGACGAGAGGGGGTGAGTCGGCTCAATCCCTAAGCGCGCTCGTAAGTCGTTGACTGCCGACTGCTATTCTTATTCCGAACAATGGCTGGACCTCCTCCAGAGTCTATGCGTAGGCGGGTGCTTCGAGATCATCGAAGAGTTGGCACGCGTTTCATACCTCCGTTTCTTCAGTTCACCAGCGAGCTCCATGAAACATCGTGGCCGGTGGTCCCCCTCCCTGAGCTCTTATGGATAGGCTTACTTCACGCGAGCCTCGGATTCGAATTCGGAAGTAGGGTCGCGATTGATCTGTCGCGTACAGCGATTGAGGTACGGCCCAACACGCCTCAACTTGAGCATTTCGTAGCCGCCAGTTCGTTTAACCGGCTCTCCGATGCGGAGCGCATTGCGGTGAGAGAAGCGGCGGCAGGTCGCGGGTTCCTTTGCCCACTAGTTGAGGCTCTCAGGGATCTACACACTCTCTATCCAGAGTCACCGCTTCGTTTTCTGCAACAGGCTGGGCCTCCAGAGACTATTCCGAACGGTACGACGCTTGAGCGCTTCAAGTCGGTTTTGCGTCCGTTGCTGTTCCGCTACGATGCCGCAGCGACACGTGTGGCGGGCGCCGCAATTGGAGTCGAGCTTGAGACCGCCCGAATGTCTGTAACGAGGGATGCGACGACAATTCTCGGCTGGCGAAAACTCTCCGAATACCCCGATACCGATGAGTCGAAGCGTGTCGGCGGGACGTGTCGCGCAGCCGTCAATATGATTTTCACGGACGACCTCTACGATTCCTCCGCGTCCTGGCCGGCTTACTTTTGGGATCGAGGGCTCGAGCTCGAGCGCTGCTATTTTGCCCTTGATGACGATGCCTGAGCGCAACGTCGACCCAGAGCAGCTTCTCAACGAGTATGTCTCGTCACTTCGCGCAGAACTCTCGGATCGATGGCGTCGCTGGGCGACAAGCCTCGCGGATCTGGAAAAGTACGCTGTCATCGGAGGTCTTTTAGCCAGGCAGATAACGCTTGCTTCTCAACTCGCGCGCAACCCTTCCATCTGGAACCCACACATCGCACCTGTCCTCCTCCGGACCATGGTCGACACGCATCTGACCCTGGCTTGGATCATCCGCGATCCCTTGTCTCGAGCGCGTCAATTTATCCGTCATGGCCTCGGACAATACAAGCTCTTCCTCGAGCATGTGAAAGTGAATCTCCAAGCTGAAGGCATGAGCGTGGAAGAAGTGGAGTCGTTGCTCGCTCCCGGCCTTAGGTGGCTTGAGAGCCAACGTTTCTCGGATATTACTGAAGTCAATATCGGTGCGTGGTCCGGACTCAATGCGCGCCAGATGGCTGAAGAGGTTGGGTTGCTCGACTTTTATAATTCGACATACACGCCTTTCAGTGCGGCGTCGCACAGCATGTGGCATCACATCGGGAGACTCAATTTGCGACGTTGTGACAGTCCACTTCATCGATTCCATCAGGTGCCCGTCGATCCAGACATGGATATCAGCATCGATTACATGTACCGTGCCGCAAAGTTTGTCGACATGTCGTTCAAGCTGTTTGATTCAGCAATGTCCATCACGACCGACGTTCCGTCTTCGTTCGAAATACTCACTGCAGCGCTCGAAACACTTAGTGCGCAAACGGACGGAGAGAACACCTAGGCTGCAGTCGTGTGACGGCCTCGATTTGATCTGACGACGACGAAAAAACGGTCACCGCCATAGCCACAGCGCCGAACGTCCCGTTCCGGGGTAATAGTACACACCGCCATCAGTTGCGGCCTTCTTCGCCCAGCAGAGTCTTGTGACACCTGCTGAGATACCTGGAGAACTAGGCATAGTGCTCGGCATGGAATCAGGGGAACACCGCGGAAGATCGCGGTTCGCTGATGCCAGTGTTCAAAGGTTCTTGGCTAGAGCCATCGGCAGGAAGCGCGCCGGCAAGTTGCCTCGAATGGGGCATAGGCTCGAATGCGCGTTCGAGTCCCGGTAGGTACTGGATGGTACTACTGTCTTCATCGGCAGAGACGGTATCGGTCTCGATGATGGTCCCGGTAATCACCGGAGCTCTCTGTTCTGCGACGGCCACGTCACATGCAACGCCTACGGGCAGTTCTTCATGCACCGCACCGCGTGCGTGTCCGGCCGGTCGTCCAGAATGAACCCGGCCCTGTTGGGCATCTGCACCTTCGGCATCGACGTCTGGTCCATGACCGCGTCGGCGGGCACGAGTCCGTTGAGATTCAAGATGTAGGCGGAGACCGCGTAGACCTCGTTCGCCGTCAGGCTGAGCGGCTTGTCCATCGGCATCGCGCGCCGGATGTAGTCGAACAGGATCGGCGCGTACGGGTACATGCTTCCCGGGGTCAGCACGCGCGTGTTGGTCGTGAAGGAGCCGATTCCGCCGACCATCGAGCCGTAGACCGGCCCACCCTTCGCGTCTGGTCCGTGACAGGCGAGGCACTTCGCGTCGTACACGGCCTTGCCTTCGGCGACGCCGCCACGACCGGGCGGCAGCCCCTTGCCGGTACTCGTACGAATGTCGATGTCCCAGGGTGCGATGTCGGCCTCCGCGATAGGCCGGCCGAACTTCGCGTCCGCGGTGGCTGGCGATCGCGACAGCGAAAAAGCGGCGCACGCGCTCGTCATCGCCGCCACGACGAGAACGACGGCGAGCGGCTTAGACGATCGCATTGGTCACCTCGCCGTTCGCGCTCACGGCCCACGGGAAGATCGCGTTGTGATGCTGGACGAAGCCGGTCAATGCCCGCGCCCGGCCGACATCCTGAATCGTCGGCTGCACGTAGCCGGTCGAGTCGACGGCGCGGCTCTGGATCTTGGCGGGCGTGCCGTCCCACGTCCACGGCAGCCGGAACTGCGCCAGGCTCTTGTCGAGCACGGGCTCGGTCAGCTCGGCCTCTCGCCAGTTCCGGCCAGCGTCCACCGACACGTCGACCGCCCTGATCTTGCCGCGGCCGGACCAGGCGAATCCGAGGATCTCGTAGAGCCCGGGTCCCGGCAGTCGCATCCCACCCGAGGGCCGAGTGATGACGGACTTCGCCTCCATCACGAAGCTGAACTTCCGCCACTTGCCGTCCGGCATCGGATCCGTGTAGCGCGCGGTCTCGCTTCGGAAGTCCCACGGCTGATCGCTGACCTTGATGCGACGCAGCCACTTCACCGACACGTTGCCTTCCCACCCCGGGATGAACGCGCGTAGCGGATAGCCGTTCTCGGGCCGTAGCATCTCGCCGTTGGCCGCATAGACCAGCAGCACGTCGTCCATCACCTTGTCGAGCGGGATGGAGCGCGTGTGGTTGGAGCCGTCGGCGCCCTCGAAGAGCACCCACTTGCCGGCCGGGTCGAGCCCGGCCTCATTGAGCAGCCGCGCGGCGGGAACGCCCGTCCACTGGGCACCCGAGAGCAAGCCGTGGCTTTGCTGCACCGTCTTCGAGGCCGCCTTCGAGTGATCGGTCAGCGTGTTGCCCGAGCATTCGAGGAAATGGAACCGCGACACGGACGGATAGCGAAGGATGTCGTCGATCGTGAAGATCAGGGGCTGCTTGACCATGCCGTGGATGACGAGCCGGTGCGTCTTCGGATCTATGTCGGGAACACCGGCGTGATGACGCTCGAAGATCACACCGTTGGGCGTCACGATGCCGTGCTGGTGCTGGATCGGCGTCATGCTCCAGTCCGACAGGTTCTGACGATTCACGAGCACGTCCGAGCGGTGTCGCACCACGTGACTCTCGTACTTGGACGGGCTGCCATACGATGTCTCGGCGATGCCGCGGCCCGGCTCTTTCGCCGTGGGCGGCACCTCGAGCGGCGCGCCGGCGGCCGTGCGCGCGACTCCAAGGTTGGCGAGCGCCGTGCCCGCGATGAGCGCGCTCCGGCGGAGGAAGCCACGGCGTCCGAGTCGCATCCTGACCTCCTTGACGGTCGATGCCATGAAAAGCGCGAAGGCGTGGCATTCTACCGCCGTGATTCGCGAAAGGGGGGGTTTCATGAAAGGCTACAACGCCGTCGGATACACGATCATCCTCGCCTATGCGCTCGCCTGCGTGTTTCTCGCTCCGCCTCATCTCGGCCCCTGGGCGGGCTTGCTGATCGGCGCCGCGTACTTCGTGACGTGCTGGTTCGTCGGCGGGCTGTACCTGTCCCCCGTGATGCACATGGGAATCGCGCATCGCGCACTCGACTACAAGGAGTGGTTCGTCAAGACGATCACGGTCGTGAACAACACGTTCGGCGTCTACATCAATCCGGTGACCTGGGTGAACCGGCACCGGCTCCATCACAAGTTCTCCGATCACCCCGGCGATCCCAACAAGCTCGCGTCCGATGGCTTCTGGCGAACGCTCTATCTCTGTTTGTTGCCCTACAAGTGCGAGCTCAACCTGGCCACGGACGAGATTTTCGATTCCTGGCCGTTTCGCCTTGTTTCGAACCCGGTCTACGCCGTGGTG